>Ga0209084_1003128_pt1 | contig 12317 bp, 11 predicted proteins | sample C_130820_MF_Meta_FD_187309 | JGI IMG/M metagenome (GOLD analysis project Ga0209084, IMG submission 187309) | Freshwater microbial communities from Lake Croche, Canada to study carbon cycling - C_130820_MF_MetaG (SPAdes) (version 2) | ecosystem: Environmental > Aquatic > Freshwater > Lake... | reverse complement strand
AACATGGACTGACACAACTGATTCTGTTGGAGAGAGATGCGGCAACCAGCGCATCCACCGAAGGGGCAAGTCGCTGCATCTGCAGCTTTGAATCTCTCAGGTAAAGCGGACAACAGGGTTCCAGCCACTTGCATGGTGCAAGTGGCCACGCTTTGGAGCCCCTGCTTGTCTGATACCGCCCTGCTACACACACCGCTTCACGATTTACACGTCTCTCTAGGCGCGCGCATGGTTCCCTTTGCGGGCTACAGCATGCCAGTGCAGTACCCGCTGGGGCTGATGGCGGAACACAAACACACACGCCACGCGGCTGGCTTGTTTGACGTTTCGCACATGGGGCAGTTGCGATTGGTGGGCCCAGATGCGGCGGTAGCGTTTGAGAGTTTGATGCCTGTCGATGTTGTTGGACTGTCAGTGGGTAAACAGCGCTACGGCTTGCTCTTGAATGACCAAGGCGGCATCTTGGACGACTTGATGTTTGTGAACCGTGGCGACGATATTTTTGTAGTCGTCAATGGTGCTTGCAAAGTGGCAGACATTGCACATATACAAGCGCGTATTGGAAATCGTTGCGAGGTGATTCCCTCGCCAGATTTGGCGCTGCTTGCCCTGCAAGGCCCGCAAGCGGTTGATGCGCTCTCAGACTTGGTACCAGGCGTTGAAAAACTAGTCTTCATGTCTGGCCAATCCTTTGACTGGCAAGGTGTGTCGCTATTTATCACCCGCAGCGGTTACACCGGTGAAGATGGCTTTGAGATATCTGTCGCCAATGCACATGCGACCGATCTTGCCAACGCATTGCTTGAACACTCTGCCGTGCAGAGCATTGGCCTAGGCGCACGCAACTCTTTGCGCTTAGAAGCGGGTTTGTGTTTGTACGGACAAGACATTGACACCTCCACCACACCCGTCGAAGCTGGGCTCAACTGGGCGATTCAAAAAGTGCGGCGCACTGGCGGTGCGCGCGCGGGCGGCTTCCCTGGGGCCGACAAGGTTCTGGCGCAACTCGATGCGCCTCAAACCCTCACCCAACAACGCGTAGGCCTGATCGCCCAAGAGCGCGTGCCAGTGCGTGAACATGTGGAAATAAACAACGCCAGTGGCGAGCGTATTGGCGAAGTGACTAGCGGCTTGTTAGCACCCACTGTCGAACAACCTATCGCTATGGCCTATTTGCCTCCTGCAGAAGCAGTCATGGGTCACACCGTCTTCGCCAGCGTGCGTGGCAAAGTAGTGCCTATGGTTGTTAGCCCCATGCCATTTCACCCAACCCGGTATTACCGCGGTTAAACCTCAACATTTCTACTACCTCAAAGGAATCAATATGTCACTCAAATACACAGAAGAACACGAATGGGTGCAAGCCGACGGCGCTGCTGCCACGGTTGGCATTACCCACCATGCACAAGACGCTTTGGGCGATGTTGTATTTGTCGAACTGCCCAAGGTGGGCGCTACGTTTAAACAAGGCGATGTGGCAGGCGTGGTCGAGTCTGTCAAAGCGGCAGCTGATGTTTATATGCCACTTACTGGCGAAGTCACCGAAGTCAATACGGCCTTGGTAGATGACCCTTCACTTGCTAATACCGACCCATTGGGCGCTGGCTGGTTCTTCAAAGTCAAACTGGCTGACGTTGCACAGTTAGATGCGCTGATGGACGAGACCAGTTACAACAAATTGATCGCTTAATTTTTATTGACTGCTGCATCCTTTCGCTGATTCATTCTTTTATCCCTTAACCCTCACACCCTAGCAGGCCCGCCATGTTGATGCAATCCACCAAACCTTTGGACGAACTTGAAAACAGCCGTGAATTCATCGCCCGCCATATTGGCGTAAGCGATGCAGACGAGGCGCATATGTTGAGCGTTTTGGGGCAAGCATCGCGACGCGCATTGATCGACAGCATCGTCCCGCGCAGCATTGCACGCGCGCAAGCCATGCAACTGCCAGCGCCTGTGACCGAAGCTGCCGCACTTGAAGAACTCAAGCAGATTGCAAAGCAAAACCAATTGCTAAAAAGTTTTATTGGCCAAGGCTATTACGGCACGCATACACCCGGCGTCATCTTGCGCAATATTCTTGAAAACCCTGCTTGGTACACCGCTTACACGCCTTACCAAGCTGAGATCAGTCAAGGCCGGATGGAAGCCTTGGTGAATTTTCAAACCATGGTGTGTGACCTCACGGCCATGCCCATTGCCAATGCGTCGATGCTCGACGAAGCGACGGCTGCTGCCGAAGCGATGACGCTGGCTTTGCGTGTGGGTAAATCAGAGTCCACTGTTTTATTTGTTGCAGACAATGTGTTGCCGCAAACGATTGAGGTGATTCAAACACGAGCAGAGCCACTGGGTCTTCAGGTCAAAGTAGGGCCGAGTTCTGAGGCCTTACAACACGACAGCTTTGCTTTGCTATTGCAATATCCAGGGGTGGATGGCGAGGTTGCTTCTTACCAAGATCTCATCAGCGCATACAAGGCCAAAGGTGGTTTGCTCATCATGGCGGCGGATCTTTTGGCATTAACTTTACTCACGCCGCCAGGAGAATTGGGCGCTGACATTGTGGTGGGCAACACACAACGCTTCGGTATGCCGATAGGTGCGGGGGGGCCTCACGCAGCTTATCTAGCCTGCAAAGATGAATACAAACGCTCCATGCCTGGCCGCTTAGTTGGCGTCAGCATTGACACGCATGGCAACCCGTCTTACCGCCTCGCGCTTCAAACACGCGAGCAACATATTCGTCGAGAAAAAGCCACCTCGAATATTTGTACTGCGCAAGTTTTGCCTGCTGTTGTGGCCAGTATGTATGCGGTCTATCACGGTCCCGTTGGTTTGCGTCGAATTGCTGAACGCGTTGCTACTTACACCGCTGTCTTAGCGCGCGGTTTGAAAGAACTGGGTTGCCAGTTGCAACATGAATATGCGTTTGATACCTTGGTAGTTTTATCAGGTGCGCGCACTGAAAGTATTGCTAACGAAGCCCGTGCTGGCGGTATGAATTTGCGCTTGATTGCGAAAGATAAATTAGGTATTTCAATCGACGAAACCACTACTCGCGCAGACATTACACAGCTTTGGAAAATTTTTGCAAATGCTGGTGCTGGTGCTAGTGCCAAGTTACCAGAGTGGTCAACGTTTGAACCCGGTTTAGCCAGTCTCATTCCAAAAAATTTACAACGTACAAGCGCTTATCTAACCCACCCTGTTTTCAACGCACACCACAGCGAAACAGGCATGCTGCGCTACATCCGCGCGCTCAGCGACAAAGACTTGGCGCTAGACCGCAGCATGATTCCGCTGGGTAGTTGCACTATGAAACTCAACGCCACCAGCGAGATGATTCCCATCACTTGGCCAGAGTTTGCACAACCCCATCCTTTTGCACCTGCGGACCAGTTGCAAGGTTTTAAATTGTTAGACGAACAACTGCGTGCATGGCTGTGTCAAGCCACAGGCTATGCAGGCATTAGCTTGCAGCCCAATGCAGGCAGCCAAGGTGAATATGCTGGCCTGTTGGTGATTCGAGCCTATCACGCTGCCAAAGGACAAGGCCATCGGCATATTTGTTTGATACCTGCCTCTGCGCACGGCACCAACCCAGCGAGCGCGCAAATGGTCGGCATGCAAGTGGTGGTGGTGGCGTGTGACGAGCAAGGCAATGTTGACATGATCGACATGCAAGCCAAGTGCGAAGCGCACAGCGCTAATTTGGCGGCAGTCATGATCACCTACCCCAGCACGCATGGCGTGTTCGAGACGCAGGTAAAAGCACTCTGTGCATTAGTTCATCAACATGGTGGACGCGTGTATGTGGACGGTGCCAATATGAATGCATTAGTAGGCGTCGCAGCACCTGGCGAATTTGGCGGCGATGTGAGTCACCTGAATTTGCACAAAACGTTTTGTATTCCCCACGGTGGTGGTGGGCCAGGCGTAGGCCCTGTGTGTGTGGTGGAAGATTTGGTGCCTTACTTGCCAGGCCATGCGACTGCTGGCGTTGCAGTCAATGGCGTGGGTGCGGTGTCTGCAGCGCCTTTAGGCAATGCTGCTGTGTTGCCCATCAGTTGGATGTATTGCCGCATGATGGGCGCCGAAGGTTTGCAACTTGCAACTGAAATAGCCATTCTGTCGGCCAATTACATCAGTGCGCGATTGAAAGAACACTATCCGACTTTGTACGCCAGCGCCGAGGGGCATGTGGCACACGAATGCATTTTGGATGTGCGCCCATTAAAAGATGCGACGGGCGTTTCTGCTGAAGACGTTGCCAAGCGCTTGATGGACTATGGCTTTCATGCCCCGACGCTGAGTTTTCCAGTACCTGGCACCTTGATGGTGGAACCCACTGAGAGCGAAACATTGGCAGAGCTCGATAGATTTATCGACGCCATGATCGCAATTCGCGAAGAAATTCGGTTAATTGAAAACGGCACTTGGCCGCAAGACAACAATCCGCTTAAGCATGCGCCCCACACGGCCGCTAGCGTGACGGCTGATGAATGGAGTCACCCATATAGCCGTGAACGCGCTGCTTTTGCTTTGCCTAGTTTGAAACAACAAAAGTATTGGCCTACGGTTGGGCGTGTGGACAACGTGTATGGCGATCGAAATCTGTTTTGTAGCTGTTTGCCGGTAGAGTCTTACAAGAGCTAAGTGTTAAAGGTTAATGCTTTAAAGCTTGACCCAATCTTGTAATTCCCTCTTCTATTTTTTCTACATCCGCAGTCGCGAAACTCAATCGAATAGAAGATAAGTCTGGGTCATTCGCAAAGAACGGAGCGCCCGGCACAAAAGCCACGCCTTTTTCAATTGCGCTTTTTGCAAATGCATTGCCGTCTTTCACAGCGCCATGCGCACCAGTCAGGTTTGCCCAGAAAAACAAACCGCCTTGCGGTGCTGTGTAAGCCAAAGCATCGCCCAATTCACGTTGCAAAGCTTTGTCCATGGCTTGTGCGCGTTCGGCATACACACGACGAACCGTATTGAGTGTGGCGGGCATACGGCCTGATAACAAATACTGCGCAGCCGTAGCTTGTGCAAAAGTAGACGTATGCGCATCGCTAAATTGCTTGCACATCGTGGCGCGTGCTAATAAGTCGGGGGGAGCCACCATCCAACCCACACGCAATCCGGGCGAAAGTACTTTGCTCAAAGACCCGCAGTGCACCAGCCAATCGCGGCTTCCGGGTACTTGCTCGCTCAAGGCCAACATCGAGGGCGGCGGTGCTTCACCAAAATACAAATCGCCATACGGATCATCTTCAACCACGATGGTTTGGTATTGCACCGCCAGTTGCAGAATTTTGAGACGGCGCTCTTTGCTTAGTAATGCACCACTAGGGTTACCAAAAGTAGGGATAACGTAAACCAACTTGGGCTTGTGTTGCTGCATCATCGCTTCGAGTTTGTCGACCCGTACTCCGTGCGCATCAATCGGTACACCTAAAACTTTAGGCCCATACAAACGGAAACATTGAATCGTCGCTAAAAATGTAGGCGCTTCCACCAAAGCAATGTCCTCAGGGTTGAGCAAAGTCTTGGCCACGAGGTCCAAAGCTTGTTGGCTCCCTGTAGTGACAATCAAACCTTCCGCAGAGATATTCTTTACACCCTTGGATTCCATAAACAACGCAAGTTGTTCACGCAGTGGGTTGTAACCTTCGGTCGCACCATATTGCAAAGCAGCACCAGGCTCCTTGGACAAAGCCAGCGCACTCGCCTCGCGAATCCCCTCCACATCAAACATAGCGCTATCCGGAAACCCACCCGCAAAACTAATAATGCCAGGCTTACCCAGCAACTTAAAAAGTTCACGAATAGCAGAAGTTTCAACGTTATTTAGTCGGTCAGCGAATTGCATAAGTTAATCTAAACTAATCACATGAAAAAAGAACACATCGAGCCATTTTTTGCTACGCTTTACGCGGCTAATCCACAGCCCAATACCGAGCTGGAATATACCAGTGTGTTTGAGTTGATGGCGGCGGTGTTGCTGAGTGCACAGGCGACGGATGTGGGTGTTAATAAAGCTACGCGCCGTTTATTTCCCGTGGCAAATACGCCGCAAAAAATTATTGAACTTGGGTTGGATGGCCTTGAGCGTTATGTCAAAACCATTGGTTTATTTAGAAGCAAGGCGCGGCACCTGATGGAGACTTGTCATATTTTGATGGACCAGCACCAAGGCAAGGTTCCAAGAAGTCGCGAATCTCTTGAAGCATTACCAGGGGTGGGACGCAAAACCGCCAATGTGGTGTTGAATGTGGCTTATGGCGAACCGACGATGGCAGTGGATACACATATTTTTCGGGTTGGAAACCGCACGGGTCTAGGCAAAGGCAAAACGCCTTACGAGGTGGAAATGCAGTTACTCAAACGAATTCCAGAAAAGTATTTGGTTGACGCGCACCATTGGTTGATCTTGCACGGTCGCTATGTTTGCCAAGCGCGCACGCCGCGATGCTGGGAATGCAATGTGTCGCAGTTTTGTGCGTTTAAACCGAAAACTACCAACTAGTTACAAGTACTGGGTACACCACCCTTCACACAGGTCAACCACTCCATGCCAAACCAAATTTTTCCACTCGACGATGCAATCGCCCTATCTGCTGGACTTCAAAAAGGAAGCTTCACCTCTTTGGATATCGTTGCCGCCTGTCTAGACCGCATTCGCAAGCAAGACGCGTGGTTGCACTGCTTTGTTGAGGTGTATGAAACAGAAGCCTTAGAAGCCGCCAATGCATCTGACCAAATGCGAAAGGCCGGCTACACACTAGGCCCACTCCATGGCCTGCCAATAGCCGTGAAAGATTTGGTGGATATCGAAGGCAAAGTGACCACGATTGGTTCACCCATATTCGCCAACAATATCGCCACATCCGACGCCCATCTCATCAGAAGACTCAAAGCCGCAGGCGCCATCATCATCGGCAAAACCCATATGGTGCAGTTTGCGTTGGGTGGTTGGGGCACCAACGAACACATGGGCATGCCCCGCAATCCATGGGACCACCAAGTGCATCGCGTACCTGGAGGCTCAAGCAGTGGATCGGCTGCTGCAGTAGCTGGCGGTTTGGTGCCGCTATCGATTGGTACAGACACAGGGGGTTCGGTCAGACTACCCGCTGCTTATTGCGGCATCACAGGATTTAAATTCACTGTGGGCTTAGTGGATACACAAGGCGTTGCACCTTTGAGTAAAACCTTAGACAGCATTGGCGTGTTTGCTAAAACCATGGCTGAAACCGCTTTGGTGTATGACGCCTTGGTGGACGACCCCCAACGCGTAACTTCCGCGCCGGCAATGACAACAGAATCTGCCCGCATATTGCTACAAGGGCTTCGCGTAGGCCGCATCGCACCACATGAATTGAAAGACGTACAAGCGGAGATCGTCAAAGCGTATGAAGAGACCTTAGAGTTTTTTGAATCGGTTGGCGCACACATCACCACCTTAGAGCTTCCATGCGCCATTGCAGACTTGGCCCCAGTAGCCATCAACATCATGGTGACAGAGGGCGCGGCGGCTTATGGTGCTTTGGCCAATGATTTAACCAAGCCTATGGATTCAGGTATACGTCCTCGCCTGCAAGCGGGGGCTAAATTGTTGGCTACAGATTACATCGCCGCGCTTGAGAAGCAAACCTTATTGAAGAAACAATTTGCAAACGCTTTTGGTCACATCGACATATTCGCGACGCCGACTGGATTGACGACTGCGGTGCCACTGACCGAAGTTAACCCGTCTGCCCCGCCTGTGCATTTCACAAGAATCTTGAATGTGCTGGATATGTGCGGCGTGTCTGTGCCTGTTGGATTAGATGCGCAGCATTTACCTATTGGGTTTCAAATGGGCGCAGCAGGTGGACGTGATGCGTTTTTGATTGAGGTGGCTTCTGCTTTTCAGGCTTTGACGCAGTTTCATTTGGCGAACCCTCAACCTAAAAACTAAGCGCAGTCGATACAAACCCACGAGCCTGTGGCGGGACTTTGTATTGGCCACTCCTTTGCAGAACTGATACTTTTACGCTGCATCTCTGGAGATAAAAATTGAACTGCCTTAATTACGCCAGCATGGGTAATCCATACAAGCTCTGAAGTATTCATGGAAAGAACTTGTTCAAGCGCATTGGCAACACGGTCAATAACTTCTTGTGTACTTTCTTTACCGCCAAATCGATAGTTAGGAAAATCCGCGGTCCACGCATCAAACTCGGATAAAGGAATGTCATCCCATGCATGCATTTCCCATTTTCCAAAATCCATCTCGCGTAATCGGTCGTCAGCTTTGGGGCCAAGAAGATCTTGTCGCTTACTTTTAATCGACATTGCGAGCTGCGTAGCTCTAAGAGATGGCGAAGTCCACAACATACTGCCATAAGCAGGGCAATTAGCAAAAGCGTTTGCAGCCTCCTCAACAGCAGAGTCGTCGCAGACCACATCGCTGCTGCCATAACAAATACCTGCTTTCACAAGTACACGGGCATGCCTTACTAACCACAATTTCATGAATTATTTGCAGCCAAAACCAAGCCAAAGTAAAAACCAATTTCAGCCAACTGTTGTGTTGCACCAAGCCCATCACCGGTGAACCCATCTAAGCGACGATGCAACATGCGTGCAACATACAAGGTACACACGATAGAACCCAATACCCCCGCCCATAAAGGAATTTCAGGGACAAAGTGTGCAGTCAGCGCCATCGCAGAAATCCACCATACAAAACCAACCGCTAGTGCAGTATTCCCAATCGTCTCAGCCAATGGTTTAGATTTAGATTGCGGCGTGTCACCCACGTGTTGCATAAAACGTATCAAAAATAATGGAGAGAACCGCGAAGTAACGTGTGCGGCAAAGATACCTGCTACAGCCCAAAGAGTGTTTATTTGACTCAAGAGCACCAATAGACTTAGCTTACAAAATAATGCAAAGAATAAAGCTATTGCCCCGTAGGTGCCAAGCCTCGAGTCTTTCATGATCTCTAAGGCTTGATCGCGGTTCATTCCACCACCTAAACCATCAGCAGTATCGGCAAGACCATCTTCATGGAAAGCACCAGTGAGCAAAACGCCAAATACGGTACTCAATATCGCACTCAACCAAACGCTTGCAGCTTGAGACGGTAGTACTGCTAACAATAAGGCGAACAAAATTGCAGTTGATCCTCCAACTAACCATCCAACACCAGGAAAGTGAGCAGCACTAGCGCGAAGCATAGTGTTTGAAAAACCAACCCAAGCTGCAAGCCTGCCAGTAATAGGCAAGCGCGTAAAAAACTGGACGGCCAACAAGAAATGGCGTACGAAGCGGGTCAGCATAAATTCATCATCCAGGCGAGCCTGTAGAAATATTTTCTTGCTCTCTAGAAACTCCTGCAGACTCAAAACTAGCCATATCGCGTAAAACTGAGCACGCAGATACCAATAGCGGCCAAACCAATGCGGCACCTGACCCCTCTCCCAAGCGCATACCCAGATCAAGAACGGGGTCAACTTTCATGTAGGCCAACATCAGTGCATGTCCCCTCTCACCAGATCGGTGTGCAAAAACACATCTTTGGATCACTGAGGGCTGTAACGATGAGGCTACCAAGATGGCAGCGCTGGCTATAAACCCGTCCACCACAACGACTCGGCGCTCAACGGCTGCTTGCAATACAGCACCCACCATGGTTGCAATTTCAAAACCACCAAATGCTGCCAATACACTTAGTGGCTCGCTTGAATCTGCATGACTCGCCAAAACTTTTTTCAAGATATCAATTTTTCTTCCAACTGATGCTGCATCTAAGCCAGTGCCTGCGCCTGTGCAGTCAACAATGTCAAGCCCTGTTAATCGACTCATTAAAAGTGAAGCTGCAGAGGTGTTGCCAATTCCCATTTCTCCAAGTAATAACGCGTTACCAGGCAAGCGCTTTAATAACTCTGCACCATTTTTAAGCGCTTGATCACACTCATCGTCTGTCATAGCAGTTGTTTCAAGCGAGTCTGCTGTTCCGTAACCTATCTTTTGAATAAGTAAACTAGGACGAGGCGCAAAGTCGTGTTTCACACCACAGTCGACCACAGTTAGCGCAATGCCATGTTGACGCGCTAGAACACTGACTGCTGCGCCTCCAGCAAGGAAGTTTTCTACCATCTGCCATGTCACATCGCTTGGATAAGCAGAGACACCGCGACTAGCTAGGCCATGGTCTCCAGCAAAAACTACCAGCTGAGGATCCATCAATTCGGGTGTGTCATGACCAAGAATTAAGCCAATACTGTGTGCCAAATTCTCTATTCGGCCCAATGAACCTTGAGGCTTAGTCTTGTTATCAATTTTTTCTTGCAAGCGTTTGTTTAAATTGCTCTCATTGAGATCTTCAATTTTTGGACATTCAAAACGCATGCCGATTCCTTTTTATAAGGTCAATGAAGTACAGGAACAGCAATCCATCTTCCCAAGATATTTTGAATTGCAATACGATTTTCAAAAACATTTTCTATGGCTCTGTGCGACGTTGGATCAGAACACCCGCCCTGATGCACAACAAGGCCTCCCTGCATTACCACTACATCGTCAGCATACAAGGCCATGCCCACCTCATGCAAGACACTGATCACCGTTTTATTTTGTGCCGTCAAGCACCGTACTTGCTCTAACCAATCTACTTGATGCGGCGGGTCTAGGTTGGTAAGCGGTTCATCCATCAATATCAACGGCGCCTCGACAGCCATTGCACGGGCTAATAAAACGCGTTGCCTCTCGCCTGCAGATAGATGCCCTAGGAGTTTTTCTCGCCAATTCAAGGTATGGGTGGCTTTCAATGCCATTTCAACAGCTTGAATATCTGCATCGCTATATCCAGCCAGCCAGTTTTGGTGCGGCAATCGACCCAGCATCACGACGTCCCAAACTGAAAGATCATCGCTTGCTATTTCATTCTGGCCTAGCCAAGACAACTGCTGGGCACGAAGTCGGGGATTCAAGTTTGATAAGGATTTGCCAAATAAAAATACTTCGCCTTGGGCCTTTAGCAGTCCAGCTAGCACTTTAAGTAAAGTGGATTTGCCAGCACCGTTGGGGCCCACGATAGTGACCCAGCGACCTGCGTGAATATCTAAGTCAATACCTTTTAAGACGTCTTGATCGCCTAAAGAGATTCGTACGTTTCGCGCTTGCAGAGCAGTTGCCATTTTTTCTACAAACTTTCTTGGGTTTGATTTCGGTTTAGCAAAAACAGCAAATAGCCCCCGCCTAAAAAGGCAGTCAATACGCCGATTGGTAATTCCTCTGGGGCTAGCACCGCTCGCGCCAAAACGTCAGCAACTAACAAAAGCAAGCCTCCCATCAGCGCAGATAACAGAACCAAACTCCCTTGTCTTAGTGAAACGATTGATCGCACAATATGCGGAGCGACCAACCCAATAAAGGCTACCAGTCCTGTGTGGGCGACCGCTGTAGCGGTTGCTAGCGCCATAGCCAGCACCAACAGAGTCCGAACTTTTTTGAGTGGTACACCTAGGCTAAGCGCCGTTGATTCACCCAGACTCAAGGCATCCAACACAAAACTTAGGCCCCACGAAAGGCCAGCACAAAATATCAGTACGCCCAACATAAGCCAACAAGATGACCAGCCTACAAATGCGGTTGAACCCAACAAAAAGCCTTGCATGTTTTGTAGCGCATCAGGGCGAATGAACATCAACATAGACGTTGCTGCACCCATAACCACTCCAACAATTATTCCAGCTAACAACAATCGCATGGTGTGTTGTACGCCCCGCGCAAGCAGTAGCGTCAATAAAACAGCGCTTACTGCACCTACAAAGGCAGCGCCTGTGAGTCCGATCTGAACAAGAATTTCAGCGGCAATTAGGCTACCCCCAAAGAACACAAATGCCAAACCCACACCAAATGCTGCGCCAGATGCACTACCTAATAAATAGGGGTCTGCCAGTGGGTTACGAAATACACCTTGGGCCAATGCACCAGCCAAACCCAGTAGGGCACCAGCAGCAAAAGCGCCAGTTGTTCTTGGAATCCGGATATCCCAAATAATTTGCCAAGATACATCGTCATGCCACGCATCTAAAAAATTCACAAAGCCGCTGCTTCCTACTGAAATTCCTAAAAGAATGACCAGCACACAGAGACAAAATAAAGTGATGGCTAAAGGCAGGGCACGACGAGAAGCAAATAAGCTCATGGACTAGCCTTTTGTAATTGAGAGGATTTATCAATTAAGCATTTAGCCATGATGCGTGCCGCCTCCACCATACGCGGCCCAGGTCTAGACAATACTTCTGACTCATTTTTAGTAAAAGTAC
>Ga0209084_1003124_pt1 | contig 12323 bp, 8 predicted proteins | sample C_130820_MF_Meta_FD_187309 | JGI IMG/M metagenome (GOLD analysis project Ga0209084, IMG submission 187309) | Freshwater microbial communities from Lake Croche, Canada to study carbon cycling - C_130820_MF_MetaG (SPAdes) (version 2) | ecosystem: Environmental > Aquatic > Freshwater > Lake | place... | reverse complement strand
CGCTCTCGTCCTCACCGGAGGAGTAGAACTCCATCGGTGCGTAGTCGGGAGCAGCCGTGGTGATGTCCTTGTATGAGGACATGCCCGTACCGGCCGGGATGAGCTTGCCGATGATGATGTTCTCCTTGAGGCCGAGCAGGGAGTCGCTCTTGGACTCGATGGCGGCTTCGGTGAGCACACGGGTGGTCTCCTGGAACGATGCTGCCGACAGCCAGGAGTCGGTGGCCAGTGAGGCCTTGGTGATACCCATGATCTCGGGGCGACCCTCAGCGGGCTTCTTCCCTTCCATCACGAGGGCACGGTTGACATCTCGGTACACCTTGGAGTCGACACGCTCGCCGGGCAGGAAATCGGACTCGCCCGGATCCTGCACCGCGATCTTGCGGGTCATCTGACGCACGATGAGTTCGATGTGCTTGTCGTGGATCGGAACGCCCTGGTCGCGGTAGACCTTCTGGACTTCCTGCACGAGGTACTGCTGGGTCTCCTGCACACCCTTGATCTCGATGAGTTCCTTGGGATCGCGAGGACCATCGACGATGGGATCACCGGCGTTGATCTGCTGACCGTCAACGACTTCGAGACGAGCGAGACCAGGAACCAGATACGCCTCTTCAACGCCGTTGTCGTCGACAACAGTGATGGTTCGGCCCTTGCCCTCGTCCTCAGCGATGCGCACCACGCCGGTGAGGCGTGACAGCGTTGCCTTGCCCTTGGGTGTGCGGGATTCGAAGAGTTCGACGACTCGGGGAAGACCACCGGCGATGTCGGCACCGGCGATACCACCGGTGTGGAACGTACGCATGGTGAGCTGGGTACCGGGCTCGCCGATCGACTGGGCAGCGATGACGCCCACGGCTTCGCCTTGCTCGATGAGCTTGCCGGTGGCCAGCGAAAGGCCGTAGCAGGCTGCCGAGACACCGAGATCGGAATCGTCGGTGAGCGGCGAGAGCACCCTGACCCGGGTGATGGTGGCGTCGTCGCGAAGCGCGGCCATCTCGTCTTCACCAACCACGGTTCCACGGGCATACACGGTGCCATCGGCCAGGGTGACGTCGTCGGCCAGGGTACGGCTGAACAGTCGCACCTCGAGCCAGGAACGCTTGCCGGCACGATCGGCTTCGATGTCCTCGATCCAGATACCACGAACCGCGTTGCCGCTGGCGAAGGGGTCCTCATCGTTGATGATGAGTTCCTGGGCCACGTCGACGAGTCGACGGGTGAGGTAGCCGGAGTCCGCCGTACGAAGCGCAGTATCGACCAGACCCTTGCGGGCGCCGGGCGTGGCGATGAAGTACTCCAACATCGTGAGACCCTCACGGAAGTTGGACTTGATCGGACGGGGGATCATGTCGCCGCGGGGGTTGGCCACGAGGCCGCGCATACCGGCGATCTGACGCACCTGCATCATGTTTCCGCGAGCACCGGAACCAACCATCATCTCGATGGGGTTGAACTGCTCGGCCTTGAGTGTGCGCTCCATCTCGGTGCGCACCTCATCGGTAGCCGTGGTCCAGATCTCCACTTCCTTCTGACGACGCTCACCATCAGTGATGATGCCGCGACGGAACTGGGTCTCGACCTTGTCGGCTTCCTTCTCATGACGCTCGAGGATCTCCGCCTTGAGCACGGGGGTCTTGACGTCCTCGATCGAGATCGTGAGGCCGGACTTGGTGGCGTAGCGGTAGCAGAGGTCCTTGATGGCATCGAGACTCTTGGCGACGACAGCCTTGTCGTAGTTGTGAGCGAGGTCATCGACGATGCGGCCCATGACCTTCTTGTCGACGCGAGCGTTCTGGTACTCGAAGCCCTCGGGCAGCGTGGTGTTGAAGAACACGCGGCCAGCGGTGGTTCGACGGTAGACGGGGCGACCGTTCTCCTCACCGGTGATGTGCTCTGGCTTGCGGTACTCAATGAGTGCGTGGAGGTCGATATCGCCACGTTCGTAGGCCTGTTCGACCTCGTCGAGCGCACGGAACACACGACCCTCACCCTTGGCGGCCTCGACCGATTCGGTCAGGTAGAAGGCACCGATGATGAGGTCCTGAGTGGGGGTGACAAGCGGGCGACCATCGGCCGGCGACAGGATGTTGTTGGCCGAGAGCATGAGCACCCGGGCCTCGGCCTGCGCTTCGGCCGACAGCGGCAGATGGACGGCCATCTGATCGCCGTCGAAATCCGCGTTGAAGGCCACGCACACCAGCGGATGCACCTGGATGGCCTTGCCTTCGACCAGCACCGGCTCGAACGCCTGGATACCCAGACGATGGAGCGTAGGAGCACGGTTGAGCATGACCGGGTGTTCCTTGATGACGTCCTCGAGGACGTCCCAGACCTGCGGACGACGGCGCTCGACCATGCGCTTGGCCGACTTGATGTTCTGGGCCAGCTCGGCGTCGACCAGCTTCTTCATGACGAACGGCTTGAACAGTTCGAGTGCCATGAGCTTGGGCAGTCCGCACTGATGGAGCTTGAGGGTCGGGCCGACCACGATGACCGAACGGCCGGAGTAGTCGACGCGCTTGCCGAGAAGGTTCTGACGGAAGCGGCCCTGCTTCCCCTTGAGCATGTCGGAGAGCGACTTCAGCGGACGGTTACCCGGTCCGGTGACCGGACGACCACGGCGGCCGTTGTCGAACAGTGCGTCGACGGCCTCCTGCAGCATGCGCTTCTCGTTGTTGACGATGATCTCGGGGGCGCCAAGATCGAGGAGACGCTTGAGACGGTTGTTCCGGTTGATCACCCGACGGTAGAGATCGTTGAGATCGGAGGTCGCGAAACGACCACCATCGAGCTGCACCATCGGACGCAGCTCCGGCGGGATCACGGGAACGACGTCGAGGATCATGGCGCGAGGGTCGTTGATGCGCTTGCCGTTGTCGTCGCGACGGTTGAACGCAGCAACGATCTTGAGGCGCTTGATCGACTTCTGCTTGCGCTGGGCCGACAGGGGCTTGGTGCCCTCCGGGGGATCGATCTGCTCACGCAGACGGATCTCATCGGCGTCGAGATCGATGCGATCGATCAGACGGGCGATGGCATCGGCACCCATGCCGCCTTCGAAGTACTCGCCGTAGCGGTCGACGAGTTCGCGCCAGAGCATCTCGTCCTCGATGATCTTGCGGGCGAAGATGTCCTTGAACTCCTCGAACGCACGAACAACAAGATCGAGTTCGACGTCGTAGCGCTCGCGGATCGACTGGAGGTCCTTGTCGGAGGCACGCTGACGGGCCTTGATATCGGTGTCCTTCGCGCCTTCCTTCTCGAGCTGGGCGATCTCGGTCTCGAGAGCCTCGAATCGCTTGGCGAGCTCAAGCTCGCGCTCCTTCTCGATGAGGTCGCGCTCGGCGAGCATCTCGATCTCGAGGTTCGGGAGCTCCTCGTGACGACGCTCATCGTCGACCCAGGTGACGATATTGGCGGCGAAGTAGATGACCTTCTCGAGCTGCTTGGCCTTCATCTCCTCGCGGGCTTCGGTGCCCATGAGCAGGTAGGCCAGCCACGAGCGGGTGCCGCGGAGATACCAGATATGCACGACGGGAGCGGCGAGCTCGATATGGCCCATGCGCTCACGACGAACCTTGGAACGAGTGACCTCGACCCCGCAGCGCTCGCAGATGATGCCCTTGAATCGGACACGCTTGTACTTGCCGCAGTAGCACTCCCAGTCCTTCTGCGGACCGAAGATCTTCTCGCAGAACAGGCCGTCCTTCTCGGGCTTGAGCGTGCGGTAGTTGATGGTCTCGGGCTTCTTCACCTCGCCGTTGGACCAGGTGCGGATCGAGTCAGCGGTGGCGAGTCCAATACGCAGTTGATCGAACGTGTTGACGTCAAGCATTGCCATTCCTTCAGCCCCTTTCGGCCTGGCGGCGGGCATCTTCTTCATCGCTTCCACGTTCGGGGCGAGACAGATCGATGCCGAGTTCCTCAGCGGTACGGAAGATGTCTTCGTCGAGCTCACGCATCTCGATCTCGGCGCCCGAGGTGTTGAGAACCTCGACGTTGAGACAGAGCGACTGCATCTCCTTGATGAGAACCTTGAAGCTCTCGGGGATGCCCGGCTCGGGGATGTTCTCGCCCTTCACGATGGCCTCGTAGACCTTCACGCGGCCGAGGACATCATCGGACTTGATGGTGAGAAGTTCCTGAAGGCAGTAAGCGGCACCGTACGCCTCGAGTGCCCACACCTCCATCTCGCCGAATCGCTGGCCACCGAACTGGGCCTTACCGCCCAGCGGCTGCTGGGTGATCATGGAGTACGGACCAGTGGACCGAGCATGGATCTTGTCGTCGACCAGATGGGCGAGCTTCAGGATGTACACGACGCCGACCGTGATCGGGTTGTCGTACGGCTCACCGCTGCGGCCGTTGTAGAGCGTGACCTTGCCGTCGTCCTGCATCATTCGGCCGTTGTCGCCGTAACGGGGATCGGAGGCCTCGGGCGTGAGGTTCTGGAAGATCGACTTGATGGTCGGATGCTTGCCGGCCTGATCCTCCTCATCCCAGTGAGCGCCGTCGAACACCGGCGTGGCCACGAGCGTGGCGGGTGCGGTGGTCGGGCGGGTCTTCTTCTCGGTACCGCGGATGGCGGGCTGACCGACAGCTTCACCCTCGAGCTCCCAGCCGTAGCGGGCGGCGTAGCCGAGATGAGCCTCGAGCACCTGGCCGACGTTCATGCGGGATGGCACGCCGAGCGGATTGAGGATGATGTCGACCGGGGTGCCATCGGCCATGAACGGCATGTCCTCGATCGGGAGGATCTTGGAGATGACGCCCTTGTTGCCATGGCGACCGGCGAGCTTGTCGCCCACGCTGATCTTGCGCTTCTGGGCTACATAGACCCGCACAAGCTGGTTGACACCGGGCGGCAGTTCATCGCCATCGTCGCGGCTGAAGACCTTGACGTCGATGATCTTGCCGGACTCACCGTGGGGAACCTTGAGCGAGGTGTCACGCACCTCACGGGCCTTCTCACCGAAGATGGCACGCAGCAGGCGCTCTTCAGGGGTGAGCTCGGTCTCGCCCTTCGGGGTGACCTTGCCCACCAGCACGTCGCCCGCTGCCACCTCGGCGCCGACGCGGATGATGCCGCGCTCGTCGAGGTCGGCGAGGATCTCATCAGAGAGGTTCGGGATGTCCCGGGTGATCTCCTCCGGACCGAGCTTGGTATCGCGGGCGTCGACCTCATGCTCGTGGATATGGATCGATGTGAGCACATCGTCCTTGACCAGACGCTCCGAGAGGATGATGGCGTCCTCGAAGTTGTAGCCCTCCCAGGGCATGAAGGCCACGACGAGGTTCTTACCGAGGGCGAGCTCACCATTGTCGGTCGAAGGACCGTGAGCGAGGATGTCGCCCTTCTTGACCTTCTGTCCTTCGGCCACATAGGGCTTCTGGTTGATGCAGGTGTCCTGGTTCGAGCGTTCGAACTTGAGCAGGCGGTAGATCTTTCGGCCCTTGTTCTTGTACTCGACCGTGATGGTGCGGCCATCGACCTGGGTGACGACACCCTCATCAATGGCAAGGATCATGTCGGCGGCATCGCGAGCAGCGCGTGACTCGATACCGGTGCCGATGTAGGGAGCCTCGGCACGCAGCAGCGGGACAGCCTGACGCTGCATGTTGGCGCCCATGAGCGCACGGTTGGCGTCGTCGTGCTCGAGGAACGGGATGAGCGCCGTCGCGACCGAAACGATCTGCTTCGGCGAGACGTCCATGAGTTGGACCTCGATCGGCGGCACGTTGGAGATCTCGGTGGTGGCACCGAAGAACACATCGCGCTCGAGCATGAGCTTGAGTTCGCCGAGCGTTGCTGCCTGCGGTGAGCGACGCACGAGAACGCGGTCGGCCTTGAACGAACCGTCAGGGTTGAGCGGCGCATTCGCCTGAGCGACGACGTACTCCTCTTCCTCATCGGCAGCGAGGTAGACGATCTCGTCGGTGACCTTACCGTTGACGACCTTGCGATACGGCGACTCGATGAAACCGAACTCATTGACGCGGGCGTACGTGGCGAGTGCACCGATCAGACCGATGTTCGGGCCTTCTGGGGTCTCGATCGGGCACATACGGCCGTAGTGGCTGAAATGCACATCGCGGACTTCGAAGCCGGCACGCTCACGGGACAGACCGCCCGGGCCGAGCGCCGAGAGGCGACGACGATGGGTGAGGCCGGACAGCGGGTTGACCTGATCCATGAACTGCGAGAGCTGCGAGGTTCCGAAGAACTCCTTGATGGCAGCAACCACGGGACGGATGTTGATGAGGGTCTGCGGGGTGATCGCTTCGACGTCCTGGGTGGTCATGCGCTCACGCACGACACGCTCCATACGGGACAGACCGATGCGAACCTGGTTCTGGATGAGTTCGCCGACCGAACGGATACGACGGTTCGCGAAATGATCCTGATCGTCGAGGCGGTAGCCCGGCTCGGCGTTCACGAGGTTGAGCAAGTACGAGGTCGATGCGAGCACCTCGGCCGGGGTGAGTACCGGCTGATCGAGCTCGGGACGCTCGAGGGTGATACCGAACAGTTGCTCGAGCTTGTCGAGTTCCGGGCCGAGCTTGCGGTTGAGCTTGTAGCGGCCGACGCGGGAAAGGTCGTAACGACGGCTCTCGAAGAATGCGTTCTTGAAGTACGCACGAGCGGAGTCGACCGACGGCGGTTCACCCGGGCGAGCACGCTTATAGATCTCGACGAGGGCTTCGTCCTGGGTCGGGAAGAGATCGCGATCCTTCTCCCACTGACCCTCGAGGAAATCGAAGTGGCGCACGAAGCGGTCGAGGAAACCCGGGTGGTTCTCTTCGTCGTAGCCAAGCGCACGCAGCAGCACGAACAGGCTGATACGACGCTTGCGGGCGACGCGTGCGCCGGCGGTGACGTCCTTGCCCGGCTTCTGCTCGACGTCGAACTCGATCCACTCGCCTCGGTAGGGGTGGATGGTGCCGGTGACGAGCTGATGCTTCGAGAGGTTGCGGAGACGGAAACGCTCACCGGGCTGGAAGATGACGCCGGGTGAACGGACGAGCTGCGAGACGACCACGCGCTCGGTGCCGTTGATCACGAAGGTGCCCTTGTCGGTCATCATGGGGAAATCGCCCATGAAGACGGTCTGTTCCTTGATCTCGCCGGTGGCGGCGTTCATGAACCGGGCCCGCACGAAGATCGGTGCGGAGAAGGTCATGTCCTTCTCCTTGCACTCCTCCACTGTGAACTTGGGCGGCGGGCGCAGGTCTTCATCGTCGGGATCGAACTCCAGCTCGAGCTGGAGCGTCTCGGTGAAGTCCTTGATGGGACTGATGTCGCGGAAGGTCTCAGCAAGACCCTGATGCAGGAACCACTCGAACGATTCGCGCTGGATGGCGATCAGATCGGGTAGTGCCAGCGTTTCGTCGAGGTTGGCGAACGAATAACGCTCACGGACAGTCGAACGATCAGACAAGGATGGCTCCTCGGGGAGGTGGGCGAAGCTCCGCTGCACCAGATACTCGAGACGACCTCGAGAACGAGGAGGGCAGGTACCGGGCGCGCGCAGGGCGAAGTTCGATCCTAGGGGCAGGACGCGTGGAAGAGCAACCCTGGAATCGGAACCGATTCAGGCGCTCACTCGGGGGATCATCCACTTCTACCCCGGAAAGATTGTTGGGCAGAGTACGGCCCCACTCCCCGCGGGTCAAGCACTCCCCCGCCCGAACCGCCCAGTCAGGTGGGTCCGGACGCGCCGATGGCCCACCCCGAGGGGTGGGCCATCGATCACACTGCGTGCGGCCGGAGCCGCAGGTCTTACTTGAGTTCGACGCTGGCGCCGGCGGCCTCAAGGGCAGCCTTGGCCTTCTCGGCATCTTCCTTCGAGGCGTTCTCGATCACGGTCTGGGGAGCACCGTCGACGAGATCCTTGGCCTCCTTGAGACCGAGGTTCGTGAGCGCGCGCACCTCCTTGATGACCTGGATCTTCTTGTCGCCAGCGCCGGTGAGAACGACGTCGAATTCGTCCTTCTCTTCAGCGGCTTCGGCGGCGCCACCACCGGCGGCCGGGGCAGCAGCCACGGCAACGGGAGCAGCGGCGGTCACGCCGAACTTCTCTTCGAAGTCCTTGAGGAGCTCACTGAGCTCGAGCACGGACATCGAGGCGATTGCGTCGAGGATTTCTTCCTTGGTGGCCATGATCAGCCCTCCTGAGTGTCGGCCTCGGCGTCAGCCGGGGCATCGTCGGTTTGTGCTTCGGGTGCAGCGTCGGCATCGGCCGAGGCTTCAGGTGTTTCAGTGGCATCAGATGCAGATGCTTCGGGTGCATCAGATTCGGGTGCGTCAGCAGCGGTGTCGTCAGCTGCAGCCTCTTCGGCTGCAGGTGCGTCCTCGACCTCGACCTCAGCGGCTGGCGCTTCGGCTTCGGCAGACTCCTCGGCGGCGGGGGCGGATGCTTCTGGAGCGCCGCCCTTCTGCTCGATGAGCGCAGCGAGGCCATAGGCGAAGCTGCGGGGAACGGCCTGGAGAAGGCCGGCGAACTGCTGCATCGGGGCGGCCATGAGACCGGCGAGTCGAGCCAGCAGTTCCTCGCGGGGAGCAACATCGGCCAGCGCGTCGGCATCGCCCGCGGAGAGAAGTTTCTCGCCGAGGACACCACCCTTGATCACCAGATTGGGATTTCCCTTCGCGAATTCGCGAAGTGCCTTGGCTACGGAGACGGGATCGCCGCCGCCGCCCGTGGGAACGAAGGCGATGGCCGTCGGACCGGTCAGTTGGTCTTCAAGGTCGAGGCCAAGTTCACGTGCCGCAAAGCGGACGAGTGTGTTCTTGTAGACCGTGTATTCACCACCTGCCTGGCGCAGCGCAGCACGCAGTTGAGCCATTTCACTCACCTTGATGCCGCGGTACTCCGTGAGAAGGACTGCATCTGATTCGCTGAAGCGCCTACGCACCTCACTGACCACTGCAACCTTTTCGGGTCTTGGGTTTTCCATCGCACCTCCTCTCTCTGTGTTGTGTTTCACGGGTGTGATCCACCCACGACGGTTGCCGTGAGTGATGGATCCGCCGGAGCGGACCCGATGGGTACCGAGGTACCCGGGTGCCCTTTCGAGACTTCGGGAGTGGTCTGGGACTACTGACCCGAAGAAAACGAAGGGGCGTCCGCCGCTTGCGCGGGAACGCCCCGAAAAACTGGGAGTTCACCTCGTCAGGAGGGTTCCTGTTTCCAGGATCCCGTTACGCCCGAAGGCACCGGATGTCTGCGGCGAGCGGAATGCGATTCAGTTGGTACTGCGAACTACTGATACTGCGAAATGCTGGCGCGCCCAAGGCTGCGCCGGGGAAAAAACCTAGTGCTCAGGCCTCGTCAGCCACAAACATGCGCTGGGTGTCGATCTTGACGCCCGGGCCCATGGTGGATGAAAGCGTGATGCGACGGAAATAGCGGCCCTTCGCTGAGGACGGCTTGGCCCGCTCGAGTTCCTCGAGCACGGCTCGGAGATTGGCCACCAGCGCCGGATGGTCGAAGCTGATCTTCCCGACGGGGACATGAACATTGCCCTGACGGTCAGTGCGGTACTCCACCTTGCCGCCCTTGAAATCGGCAACGGCTTTGGCGACATCGGTGGTGACAGTGCCGGTCTTGGGGTTCGGCATCAGGCCGCGGGGGCCGAGGGCACGACCGAGTTTGCCGACCTGGGGCATGAGATCTGGGGTGGAGATAGCCACATCGAAATCGAGCATCCCGCCTTCAACGAGGGCGATGAGATCCTCGGCACCGACGAACTCGGCGCCGGCGTCACGGGCGGCTGCAGCCGCATCGCCGGCGGCGAACACGGCAACACGAACATCGGTACCAGTGCCGGAGGGCAGGGCTACGGTGCCACGGACCATCTGGTCAGCCTTGCGGGGATCGACGCCGAGACGGACGGCGAGTTCCACAGTCTCATCGAACTTCGCTGAGGCGATGTCCTTGACGATCGTGATCGCGTCGGGGGCGGTGTGATGCAGTGTCGGATCAACCTTGGCTGATGCTGCGACGTACTTCTTTCCATGCTTCGCCATGATGGCTCCCTCGGGTCAGGCATCCGGAGATGCGGGTGGAACCTGCCGGTCGAGGTCGTACCGGTCAGGCGTGATCCGCGGGTGCGGATCGGTTGGAATCAGTTGATCTCGATACCCATCGAGCGGGCGGTTCCGGCGACCTGCAGGCGAGCAGCCTCGAGATCGTTGGCGTTGAGATCGGGCATCTTGATCTGGGCGATCTCGGTGACCTGAGCGTCGGTGATGGAACCGGCGACCTGCTTGGACGGGTTCTGCGCGGCCTTCTCGAGACCAGCAGCCTGCTTGATAAGCACAGAGGTCGGCGGGGTCTTGAGCACGAACGAGAAGCTGCGATCCTCGAAGATGGTGATCTCGACGGGCACGATGGTGCCACGCTGAGCCTCAGTGCGGGCGTTGTACTCCTTGCAGAAGTCCATGATGGCAATGCCATGCGGACCGAGCGCAGTACCGACCGGCGGTGCCGGGTTGGCCGCACCTGCGGGAATCTGAATCTTGACGACGGCCTTAACCTTCTTCTTGGCCATGGGGCAACTCGCTTCTTTTCGTGGGCCTACAACTTTGGCGGTTGAGGAGGCCCGAACACAACTCGGATGGATGGACCGACCGCTGGAGCAGCCGGAACTGGGATGACTTAGAGCTTGGCCACCTGGGAGAATTCGAGTTCCACAGGTGTTTCACGACCGAAGATGTTGACGAGAACCTTGAGCTTGAGCTGGTCCTCGTTGATCTCGACGATCTCGCCGGAGAAGTCGGCGAAGGGTCCTTCCTTGACGCGCACGGTCTCGCCCTGCTCGTACTCAAGACGGGGCTTGCCCCGCTTCGGCGTTGCATCGTCGCCCTCCTCCTTGACCTGGAGGAAGTTCTCGACATCACGGCGAGGCAGCGGCGAGGGCTTGGCGCCCTGTCCGATGAAACCGGTGACGCCCGGGGTGTTGCGGATCACGTACCAGGACTCGTCCTGCATCTCACAACGAACGAGCAGATAGCCCGGGAAGACTTTCTTCTGCACAACCTGCTTCTTGCCGTTCTTGAACTCGACGACATCTTCCATGGGGATGACGACCTCGTGGATGCTGTCTTCCATGTTCATCGACGAGATACGGGCCTCGAGATTCTGCTTGACCTTCTTCTCGTACCCCGACTGGGTATGCACGACGAACCACTTACCGGGTCGGTCATACGCGCTCTGAACCTTCGGACGGGCTTCCTGCTCGAGGAATTCATCGGCGTCGACAACATCGAATTCGGATGAGGCGGCGGGAGCGTCGTCGATCAGAAGGTCTTCGGAGCCGAGTTCGTCTGTAGATATGGCGTCAGTCATGGCATCAGGGCCTTCGGCGATCGGGGCGTCATCGTTCGAGATGGCTTCGGAGTCGTTCATCGGGGAATCAATCACGCGTTGAACAGTTTGAGGACGAGCTCGGAGAAGACCCAGTCAAGACCGAAGATCAGCGCTGTGAACACCACGAGGGTGACCACGGTGATGATCGAGTAGTTGATGGTCTCAGAACGGGTCGGCCACGCAACCTTGCGCAGTTCGGAGCGCACCTCACGAGCGAACTCGGTCGGTCCGGTGCGCTTCTCATTCTGCGACCGGTTCTGGGGGTTGCGCTTGGTACGCAGCGGCTCGCCGTCGGGACCGAGTTCGCCCTGGCGTTGCAGCATTCGTTTCTGTTCTCGGTTCAACGCCATGACTGCGCTCCAGCACTGGAGTTCGGGGGAGATTCGGGTGGATGAAAATCTGAGGTACTACAGAACTGAGCAGGGCAGAAGGGACTTGAACCCCCAACCGTCGGTTTTGGAGACCGAAGCTCTACCAATTGAGCTACTGCCCTAGAGCGCTCCTGCGGTCTGGAGAGGGTACCAGTCGATCAGATGCGATCGGCGGTCGACCTCGCCCAGCCCGTCGGAGCACAGGGCGGCTGAGCCGGAGCCCTGCCACCCAGAGGTGCCTGCTCAGCGGGTCTCCTTGTGTGCGGTGTGCACACGATCCCACTTGCAGTACTTGGTGAGTTCGATGCGCTCACGGTCGTTCACCTTGTTCTTGGTGGTGATGTAGTTGCGGCGCTTGCAGACCTGGCATTCCAGGGTGACCTGCACTCGCTTTTCGTTTCTCGCCATGTCGGCTCCTGCTGGTTGTCGGCCGAAGCCGGACGAAAGGGATTACTTGAGGATCTTGGTGACGCGGCCGGCGCCCACGGTACGACCACCCTCACGGATGGCGAAACGAAGACCGTCTTCCATCGCGATCGGATGAATAAGTTCAACAACCATTTCCGTGTTGTCACCC
>Ga0209084_1003121_pt1 | contig 12338 bp, 9 predicted proteins | sample C_130820_MF_Meta_FD_187309 | JGI IMG/M metagenome (GOLD analysis project Ga0209084, IMG submission 187309) | Freshwater microbial communities from Lake Croche, Canada to study carbon cycling - C_130820_MF_MetaG (SPAdes) (version 2) | ecosystem: Environmental > Aquatic > Freshwater > Lake | place... | reverse complement strand
TTATGGTGTTGATTACGCTGAACAAGCGTGGTTAGATGTAGGAAACTTTAAAACCCATCTGTTATTTGGAAAGCTAAGAGTATTTTCTTTTTACAGTGACGCAGGTCAATTTGGTGCAAATCAAGGATATACTGGTGTTGTTTTTTTGATTTACGCGATGTCTCAAAAAAAAATAGTACCTAAATTACTTTTTATTTTTGTTGGGATTTTAGGGATTTATGGAATGATACTATCCGGAACTAGAGGTGCAATGGCTGTTCCCATGGCTGGATTCCTGACTTACTTTGTATTAAGTAAAAACTTAAAAGTACTTTGTTTAGGTGTTGCCCTGTTAGTAGTTGTTTTTATTTTTTTCAAATACACTAGCATCGGGCAAGGAAATGATCAAATTCGAAGGATGCGAACCGCTTTTGACCCCAATGATGCCTCCTTACAAGTACGACTTGATAATCAAAAAATTTTCAAAGAATATCTTTCCACAAGACCTTTTGGAGGTGGTATAGGTCATGCTGGTGATAAAGCACAGCGATTTTTGCCTAACGCCTTTCTTTCTCATGTTGCCACAGACAGCTGGTATGTTGTAATATGGGCAGAAACGGGCATTGTAGGTCTGACATTACATTTATTTATTTTATTTTATGTCATTGGGAAATCTTCGTACCAAGTGATGTTTAAAATTCGAGATCCAATTACAAAATTAAAAATGGCAGCCCTGATTTCTGGAATGGCAGGTATCATGTTAGCATCCTATGGGAATGCAGTTTTGGGACAAATGCCAACATCTTTATTAATTTATGCCTCAATGGCCATCCTACTTAATTCCGAAGTTTTTTACACTACTGTTGATAAACAGCTTAAAACATCAAACAACTAAACACCAATTATATGAAAGGTAAAGATTTTATTATTACTGGACTTCAATCGTGGGACATACCTATTGGTTCCAATGCAATTGATATAGCAAAAGAGATCGCTCTTGAAAATAGAGTATTGTATATAAATAGTCCGTTGGATATGATGACCATTTATAGGAATAAACCAACCCCTGAAACCAAACATCGATTGGAGGTTTTGAAAAAGACTAAAAGTACAGTCCGAGAAATCACAAAAAACATATGGGTATTGGACTTTCCTTTTTATGTATGGTCAATTAATGGATTACCAGATGGTTTACTGTTTGATATTTTTAATAAAATCAATAATAAAAAAATATTTAAGTATGCCAATAAAGTAGCAGCAGAATTGAATTTCAAAGACCCCATTCATATTATAGACAATGATATCTACCGTAGTTTTTATGCTAAGGAAATTCTAAAAGCAAGAATATCCGTTTATTATCGACGTGATAATGTACAGCCCTACGCTTACTGGAAAAAACACGCCACAAGATTAGAGCCTTTACTGCTCCAAAAAAGTGATCTAATTGTCTGTAATTCGCCCCAACTAGCGGCTTATTCTAAAAATTTTAATGATAAAAGCTATGATGTCGGGCAAGGAGTTGATTTATCTGCCTATAACACCGAAGTAGAATTGCCTATTCCGACCTCTTTACAGGCCATAAAACAGCCTAGAATTGGATACATTGGCGATATTAATAGTATGCGATTAGATGCCGATTTAATTTATGAATTGGCTAAAAGCAAACCCCATTATTCTTTTGTAATGGTTGGAAATGAAGATACCTTATTTGCTGCTCACGAACTTCATAACTTAGAGAATGTTCATTTTATAGGAAGTATAGCGAAACAGTTAGTTCCTGAATATATGAACGCTTTAGACGTATGTTTAAATCCACAATTGATAAATGAAATTACAATTGGCAACTACCCGCGAAAGGTCGATGAATACCTTGCACTAGGAAAACCAATTTTAGCCACTACTACAGCTACAATGTTGCTTTTTAAGGATCATGTTTATTTGTGTGCTACCGCAGAAGATTATAAAGTAGCTTTAGAAAAAGCGATCAAGGAAAATACGCCAGAAAAAATACAAAAACGTATTCTTTTTGCAAAATCTCATTCCTGGGAAAACAATGTAAGACAGATCTATAAACAGATAGAAAACCTTTTATATAAAAAATCATGAACTACAGAAACATTACAGATTTAAATAATATTATCCTAAAAAGACTACATATTATTCCTCGTTATTTTGATTTGATAGTTGGCGTTCCCAGAAGTGGTATGCTACCCGCTAATTTATTAGCCTTATATCTGAACAGACCTTATACTGATATTGACTCCTTTTTAAATGGTCGTATTTATAAGTCGGGTGCAAGAAGTCAGTTTTTTGACATTTCAGAATTTAAGAACATATTAGTAGTTGACGATAGTATTGCTTCAGGATCTGCAATGCTTGAAGTAAAAGAAAATTTAAAGTCTTTAGAACCCCAATTCAATATTAAATATTGTGCTGTTTATATCATTACTGGAAAAGAAAAACTGGTAGATTATTTTTTCGAAAAAGTTGCATTACCAAGGTATTTTCAGTGGAATATTCTTAATCATACCACCTTAGAAAAAGCCTGTTTTGATATTGATGGTGTTCTATGCGCCGACCCCCAACCGGAACAAAATGATGACGGAGAAAAATATATCGATTTTATTTTAAATGCGCCACCATTATTTATTCCCGGAAGTAAAATAGGGACTATTGTAACGTCCCGTTTAGAAAAGTATCGCAAGGAAACGGAAACATGGTTAGAAGCTAACAATATAAAATACAATGACTTAGTGATGCTTGATTTACCCAATATGGAGGCAAGGCAAAAAGCGAATAATCATGGCGGACATAAAGCTAAAGCTTATATGTCTAAAACCTATGTTTTATTTGTGGAAAGTGAACGTAATCAAGCTTTAGAAATAAATAGACTATCCAAAAAACCAGTTTTATGCACTGAAAATTTTGAAATGATTTTTGATTCAGAATCTTTAGTATACAATCTTAAAAGTGGCAAATATTTTCCTTTTTTACGCAATTATGCTTTAAAAGTAAGAGATAAAATCCGTAAACTAAAAAAATAATAAATACGCTATTATGATACTATTTTACCTAATACAAATTGTTTTTCTTGTTCTTTTAGGATTGGCTACACTGTATATCTTTATATTTTCGATTGCAGGTTTGTTTTACAAACAACCTAGTTTTAAATCTCAAGAAGCCCTAAAAAAAATTGCCGTTCTCATCCCAGGATACAAAGAAGATAAAGTAATATTGGAAGTAGCTAAGTCTGCATTATTGCAGGACTACCCATCAAATTTATTTGATGTAATAGTTATAGCTGATTCCTTTTTAGAGGAAACTCTAAATGAATTAAAAGCAGTACCTATAAAACTAATTGAAGTTAGTTTTGATAAAAGCACCAAATCCAAAGCTTTAAACCAGGCTATGACTTCCCTCACCGATAATTATGATATTGCTGTTATTTTAGATGCCGACAATATCATGGCTCCTGATTTTTTAGGAAAAATAAATGCCGCTTTTGAGCAAGGTTATATTGCTGTACAAGGACACCGAACAGCAAAAAACAGGAATAATTCTTGGGCAATTCTAGACGCTGCCAGTGAAGAAATAAACAATCATATCTTCAGAAAAGGACATAGTGCCTTAGGACTTTCCTCTGCAATTATAGGTTCGGGTATGGCTTTTAAATATGATTATTTTAAATCGCTTATGGCAACAGTTAAGGCTGTTGGGGGATTTGATAAAGAAATTGAATTAAAAATTATAAAGGCTGGGCATAAAATCATTTACCTTGATGATGCTTTAGTTTACGACGAAAAAATTCAAAAAGCAGCTGCTTTTGTAAATCAGCGAAGACGTTGGCTGTCTGCGCAATGGTATTACTTTAGAAACTATTTTTTAAATGCTTGTAAGCATTTATTACTTAAGGGGAATATTGATTATTTTGATAAATCTGTTCAATCAATTCAGCCGCCAAGAGTTTTATTATTGGGTGGTGTCCTAATCTTTGGAGGTTTATTTGTAGCCAGTAATTACCTGTTTAACACTGAAATACTATTTTCTTTTTGCTGGCTTGTTTTAGTTATTTCTTGTGTTTTGTCTTTTATTTTTTCAATACCAAAATCATTTTACAATTTAAATACGCTTCAAGCTTTACTTATTTTACCGAAAGGTATGCTAATGATGCTTTTATCTCTCTTAAAGATAGGAGGAGCTAACAAAACATTTATACATACAAAACACGGTTCTATTATTTGAATTTTCAACTAAAGAACCCGATTTACCATAAAATTAAAATAGTATGAAAATAGGGATAGAAGGACAACGACTTTTTCGCAAGAAAAAATATGGAATGGACATGGTGGCTTTGGAATTGATACGAAACTTACAGCTTATAGATACTGAAAATGAGTATTTCATATTCGTAAAACCGGATGAAGATAATGCCGTTTTAAGTGAAACACCTAATTTTAAAATTATTCAACTAGAAGGTGGGTCTTATCCAATATGGGAACAAATAGTATTGCCTAGGGCTGCTAAAAAATACGGTTGCGATATTTTACATTGTACGAGTAATACGGCTCCAATTTTTAGTGCTATTCCATTGATTATTACCTTGCACGACATTATTTATATGGAGAGCAGTTATTATAAAATACTTAAGGGAAGTGCATCTCTCTATCAAAAATTCGGTAATATATATCGAAAATTAATTGTGCCATGGGTTGTCAATACAAGCAATACAATAGTTGCGATATCCCATTTTGAAAAAAAGCGTATTGCTGCGTTTTTTTTCCTGAAAAAGAACCAACGTCTTGCCACAATTTATAATGGTGTAAGTACCCCTTTCAAACTAATTTCAGATGAATCAGAATTAAGAAGAGTAAAAGAAAAGTATGATTTACCGAATCATTTTTTCTTTTTTCTAGGGAATACTGACCCAAGAAAAAACACTATTGGGACTTTGAAAGCTTTTTCGGAATTTTTAAAGCAAAGCAAATCCGATTTCAAGTTAGTAATGCTGGATTACGATAGGAAAGTACTTGAAAAATTATTAGTTGAAATTGGAGAGGAAAAGCTCCTAAACAGCATTGTATTAACCGGCTATTTAATTAGTACTGACGTGCCTGTAATTTATTCATTAAGTACTATTTTTCTCTACCCGTCTTTACGTGAAGGCTTTGGTATACCAATACTTGAGGCTATGGGCTGTGGAGTACCTGTAATCACCTCTAACACCTCGTCAATGCCTGAAATTGCTGGAGGTGCAGCTCATATAGTAGATCCCTATAAACCCGAAGAAATTACCGAAGGAATCGTTAAGATTCTTGAAGACAAGGAGTATAACACTACACTAATTAAAAAAGGACTTGAACGAAAAAATAGCTTCTCTTGGAAAAACATGGCATTTGAATATCTCAAACTCTATAATGAAGTGGGTCAAAAAGTGTAATCCTGAAACTAAACCTTGGGAGATAATGTAGGAATCTCTCTTAGAACTCTTAAAAATTAATATGATGCAAGCGGAAAAAGATACAACGATAGAAACCCTTAGAGGTGCTGTAATTATTTTGGTAGTAATTGGCCATGTTATTGGATCGGCCTCAGATGGTGGTATGAAGGTTAGTGACGATTCTATTTTACGTTATTTTTATTTTACTTTTATTGATCCCCTACAAATGCCTCTTTTTACAATCATTGCGGGAAGTGTTTATGCGCTAAGACCCACTATATATAAAAAAATTAATGATTTTATAGTCAAAAAAGGCTTGCGGTTTCTTGTGCCAATGGTAGTGGTTGGAATGTGTTATTTTTTACTTCAATATTTAACACCAGGCACTAATAACAAAGGAAATCTTTTAGATATTTGGAAACTACTTGTCTTTCCCTACACCTTATATTGGTATTTATATTCCCTTTTTCTGGTTTTTGTTATCATCGCTTTTATAGATTCTTTTACTATAATGAACACCGCCAATAAGTGGTTGATTCTATTAGGTATATCTGTTTTTATTTTACTAATCAGAGATTTAGTTATCCCTTATGAATTACCTAATTATTTCAGTTACAAAGGAGCGATGTATCTTTTACCTTGTTTTATCCTAGGAGTGGGATTAAATCGATTTAAAGGCTTTTTCCAAAATAAACTTTTCGCTTCTTTTATTCCAATAATTTTGATGTTGTGCATTATCATCCAACAATTATCGTGGTTTAAAATTATTGATTATACGGTACATAAAGACACTATTGTAGGCTTGCTTATCGGACTCGCAGGGACTATAATGCTATTAAAATTTCGACTTAAAACAAATTGGTTAATCTGGTTTGGAGGATTTTCCTATTCCATTTATTTATTTCATGCCTTTGGAACTGCCGGCGGAAGAATCATTCTCAAGAGATTTGACATTCAGTCGTCTGCTTTAATTTTCACAGTTTCTTTAGCTGCGGGCTTATTATTACCTATTGTAACCGAAAAACTTTTGGAACACTATAAGATAACAAGGTTGCTATTTCTTGGGAAAAGCAAATTAAAATGATTGTCTGATGTATTTATTAAATCCTAATGTGCTTGAATAATTAAACTTATTAAAACTAAAACGATATGCTACCACTAAAAATTATTTTTTGGATCTTACTTTTCATAATCGTATATACCTATTTGGGTTATGGTATTTTAGTATACCTAATTCTTAGAATTCGCCGATTTTTAAAAATGGGTACGAAAACAAAACCTAATCCCGATTATGAACCAGAGGTTACATTATTTATAGCCGCTTATAATGAGAAGGATTGTGTTGCTGCAAAAATGAAAAATTCCTTAGCATTGGATTATCCAAAAGAAAAATTAAGCATCATTTGGGTTACTGATGGTTCTGATGATGGTACTCCCGATTTAGCAAGCAAATATCCAGACACAACGGTCCTACACTTAAAGGATAGAAATGGGAAAATTGGCGCTATGAATCGCGGTATGACATTTGTTAAAACACCTATTGTAATTTTCACTGATGCCAATACCGGGCTTTGTAAAGAATCCATTCGACGCATTGTTAGTTTATTTGCTACGCCAAAAGTAGGCTGTGTATCAGGTGAAAAAAGAATCGTAAATAAAGGGATTGACAGTGCAGCAGGAGCAGGTGAGGGGATTTACTGGAAATACGAATCGGTTTTGAAAAAATGGGATACGGAACTTTATTCTGTTGTAGGAGCTGCAGGTGAATTATTTGCCATCAGAACGGAATTGTACCGAGCTGTAGAGGGCGATACTTTGCTTGATGATTTTATAATTTCACTCCGAGTAGCTCAAAAAGGCTATACTATTCAGTACGATCCGGGTGCCTATGCGACCGAAATGGCCTCTGCGACTATAAAAGAAGAATTAAAACGAAAAATACGCATTGCTGCAGGTGGTATTCAAGCCATTGTCAGGTTGCGCTCTTTGCTAAACATTTTTAAATATGGTACACTTTCCTTTCAATACATTTCGCACCGGGTGTTGCGTTGGACGTTAACCCCATTAAGTTTGCTTATTTTAATTCCGCTGCTCTTTATCCTGGCCTATTATGAAGGAATTTTAAATTTTGGTTGCTATTCGATTTTATTCTGGTTGCAGCTATTTTTTTATGTTTCGGCATTAACAGGATGGTTTTTAGAAAATAAGTTAACCAGGATAAAAATTCTATTTGTTCCCTATTACTTTTTCATTATGAATTTATCGGTTGTATTGGGTTTTTTCCGCTATATGAAAAAATCGCAATCGGTAAACTGGGAAAGGGCAAAACGCGGACAAAGATGAACAGAAGAATAGCCATCAAAGGAATTTTAGGACTTGCAGGACTAGGTTGTGCGAGTGTAATTGGCGTAAAATATGGCATTGGGCATTTCAAGCAAGACAGAGGGAAATTAGAGGTGCAGTCTGGCTTAATTGCTGAATTAGCAGACCTCATATTACCTCCTACTAGAACTCCTGGTGCCAAGGAAGCAGTAGTTTTGAATGGGCTAGTGGATCTGCAGGAGCATTGTGAAAACAAGTATAATCACAGTTTTGAAAAATGTAGCCTGCTTCAAAAAAATAAAATACTTGAAAGTTTGGACAATGAACAGGATTCCAAAAGCTTGTTTTCAAAAATTTACACTAGGATTCAAGGACGTTCTTTTTTTGTTATTTTAAAATCATTAACCATCGAAGGCTATTGTATCTCTGAGCTTGGAGCCACACAACATCTAGAATACCAAGCTATTCCGGGGAAATATAGTGCGATTAGTCCCCTTAAGGTGAATCAAAAATCATGGGCAACAAAATAATATAAACGATGATAAATCAAACAACAGAAAATACTTTTGATGCCATAGTTGTAGGTTCTGGCATTAGTGGTGGTTGGGCAGCCAAAGAGCTTACCGAAGGAGGATTAAAGACGCTTGTATTGGAAAGAGGTCGCAAAGTAGATCACAGCATCGATTATACCACTGCTTTTAAAAATCCCTGGGATTTTAAATATGGATGTCATTTAAGCAACAAGGAATTAGAAGAAAGACCTGTCCAAAGCAGTCATTGTGATGCCAGCAATAAACATTTTTTTGTAAACGATAGGGAGCATCCCTATATTCAGGTTAATCCTTATAAATGGATTAGGGGATATCAGGTTGGTGGCCGATCATTAACCTGGGGACGCCAATGTTATCGTCTTTCTGATTTAGATTTTGAGGCAAATTTAAAAGACGGTCATGGAGTTGATTGGCCTATCCGGTACAAGGATTTAGCCAAATGGTACGATTATGTTGAGGAATATGTTGGAATTAGTGACCGTGCAGAATCGCTGGCTCAGCTGCCGGATGGTATTTTTTTGCCAGAAATCCCTATGAATGCTATAGAACGGCATTTACAGGAAAAAATAAGCAAGGAATATTCAGATCGGCTTATCATACATGGCAGGGTCGCTAATTTAACCGAAGCTAAAAAAGGCAGAGGTCCATGTCAATATCGCAATTTATGCAGTAGAGGATGTCCTTTTTCCGGATATTTTAGCAGTAATTCATCTACCCTTTTAGATGCGCAAGCGACAGGTCGTTTGACGCTTAAAGCAGATGCTGTTGTAAAAGAAGTTATTTATGATGAAAATAAAAAAAAGGCCATTGGGGTTGTGGTAATTGATGCTGTTACTAAAAAGGAAACGAGCTATTATGCAAAAATAATTTTCTTAAATGCATCCGCTATAGCAACAGCTGCTCTTTTACTAAATTCGGTTTCGACCACTTTTCCTAATGGGCTAGGCAATTCCAGTTTGCAAATTGGGCACAACCTTATGGATCATGTTGTAAATGAGGGTTCCTACGGGACATTTGATGGTTTAAAGGACACCTATTATGAAGGGAGATCTCCTGGATCATTTTACATACCAAGATTCCAAAATCTAAATTCGGAGACTAAAAATATTCCTTTTTTAAGAGGTTATGGTATTCAGGGTAAAGGAGAAAGAGAAAATTGGCAAACAATTGATACGGTTGGTTTTGGAGTTTCTTTAAAAGCGCAATTGGCAAGTCCGGGAAAATGGAAAATTGCTATGGGAGGACGTGGCGAATCCCTACCCAATTATGAAAACAAAATCACACTCGATTCGGATAATTTAGACCAATGGGGGCTTCCTATAGTAAAAGTTGATTTCAAATACAGCGATAATGAATTTGCTATGTTGGAGCATATGACCAAAGAAAGTGAGGAAATGTTAACCAAAGCAGGTTTTAAAAATGTGGGAAGTTATCGCACGTATCCTTCTCCAGGATCGGCAGTGCACGAAATGGGAACTGCCAGAATGGGGCTTGATCCCAAAACTTCGGTTTTGAATAAATACAATCAAATGCACGATGTAAAAAATGTTTTTATTACTGACGGCAGTTTCATGACTTCTTCAGCTTGCCAAAACCCATCCTTAACTTATATGGCTTTTACGGCCAGAGCCTGTCAATATGCTCTTAAACAATTTCATGCCAGTCAATTATGAAAAAAATAAAATTAGCCTTATTGTTTGGTTTAGTCTGTTTTTCCGCACTACAAATAGTAATTTATGTTGTAAGAAAACCCTCTTATACCATCAAAACCAATGGGAAATTGTATATTGTTAATAAAAGCAGTAATAGCATTATGGTTTTTGATTTGTACGAAGGCAGAATGCTCGCAGAAATTCCTATAGCCCTTGAACCTCATGAGCCTACGGCATTAGCTAGTATAAATAAGCTTGTGCTTACAAATTATGGAACTCCCAGTGTTTTAGGAAAAAGTATAACTGTGATCAACGCCAAAACCAATAAAGTAGAAAAAACAATACCGCTAGCGGGATGCATTGCACCACATGGAATTGTCGCTTTCCCGTACTCCAATAAAGTAGGAGTAGTCAGCGATTCAGCTCCTAATTTATTAGTGGTTAATGTAGCAACAGGAATTATTGAAAAAAGCATACCTACTCAGCAAATGGTCAGTCATCTGTTGGTACTTGATCCAAAAAAGCCTTTGGCCTATGTGACCAACATTAATTCTGGTTCTGTTAGTGTTATTGATCTTGAGCTGAATCGGGTCATTAAAATTATTCCTTGCGGCTTGAAAACAGAAGGCATTGACATTACACCTGATGGGTCCGAAATTTGGGTGACTAATAGTAAGGATAATACAATTTCGGTTATCAGCACCGCAAGCTACAGAATCACAAACACTTTGCCTGCAGGAAAAGAATCCTTACGATTGAAGTTTTCAATTGATGGTAAATATTGTTTAGTTACGAATTCTGGCGATGGAACGATTTCCGTTTATGACCAACACTCCAAAAAGCAAATTAAGACGATACTACTTCCAGGTAAAAACACCTTAGTAGAAAAAATACTTTATCATACACCACGTCCAGTTGGTATTTTGATTCATCCAAATGGCTTATACGCTTTTATTGCAAATTCTAACGCTAATAAAATTGAGGTAATTGACCTGCGAAGCTTTTCGCTTGTTAGCACTATCGGAACAGGAAAGATTCCCGATGGATTGACATTTATGGCCTCCCGGATGTAAAATGGGACTAGAACTTTGTCATCGGATATGGGTTCTGCCGGTGGTGGATAGTGGTTAAAAAAAGACCCGCCCAGATTGAAATCCAGAGCGAGTCTTTTCAAAAAAAAATTAAACTTATTTTTGATTCTCCAAGCGGTAGGAGGCAGTTTCGGTATAGATTTTCCCAAATTGATCGGTTGCTTTAATCTCGATTTTGTGTGCTCCAATTTCAAGATTCGTAGGGATTTTTCCTCTCCAAAGGTGCTTGCTTTCTATGGGATTAGAAGAACGTCTTCCCGGAATTAATTCTTCGCTTTGATCCCATTCATAAAAATCGGTGGCATAGGCGGGATCGATTTCCTTAACATAATCCATCACTTTCCATTCGCCTTGGTCTACGCGGTATTCGAGTTTGTCATTTTTGCCACCCATAAAGAAATTCACATAGATCCCGGATCGTGTGGAGCGATCTTTCTCCACTACTTTGGGTGCAAAAACTTCCATTTGGTAGGTTTTGGGTTTACCCGCTACTTTATAATCCAGGCTGTATTGATTTCCTTTAAAATTGATAAAGGCATACCCTTTTGGTGTTCCATCGCGCATGGTCGAAACCGGAACGCCTTCGGGATTGAGTTTTCCGGAATACCAATCACCCGAAGTGGTTCCCACATTATAATGGTGGTGTGGTTTTTCCTGCAACCATCCTTCGGTTTTACCAAAGTAATCCTGACGTTGGATGTGGGTATGGGCTGAAAGCGAGAGTGTGTTAGGAAAGTCTTTTAAGAGCGCAAATAATTGATCCCGGTCTGCATCTCTAAAAGAATCATCCCCTTCGGATTCACTTATCGGAATATGAAAAGCCAGAACTATTAAATGCTCTTTTGGGACCAGTTTTAAATCATTGGCGATAAACTGCAACTGATTTGGAGTAAAGCCACCCCAATATCCTTTTTGATTCCGAGGATCGGGATAGAGCACATTATCCATTACGATAAAATGGACCTTCCCATAATTGAAGGCATAATTGGCAGGACCAAAATGGGCTTCATAAGTTTCATCGGCCATTTCATCGGTGGTGGCATCAAAATTAAGATCGTGATTTCCGAGTAAATTGTACCAGGGGATGCCCGCTTTTTTTACCGCTTTTATGTAGGGGTTAAAAAGGGCAAGGTCGTTGCCTACCAAATCGCCTAAACTCAATCCGAAAGGAACATTTTTAATACCTTCAACTTCGGCCACAATCCCTTTGGCAAAAAAGTCAACTTCGGCTTGGGTGTAGGGTTGTGGATCTCCAAAAATAAGGGCGGTGAACTCCTCTTTTTCTTCTTGGGCTAGCAAACCAAAA
>Ga0209084_1003120_pt1 | contig 12338 bp, 19 predicted proteins | sample C_130820_MF_Meta_FD_187309 | JGI IMG/M metagenome (GOLD analysis project Ga0209084, IMG submission 187309) | Freshwater microbial communities from Lake Croche, Canada to study carbon cycling - C_130820_MF_MetaG (SPAdes) (version 2) | ecosystem: Environmental > Aquatic > Freshwater > Lake... | reverse complement strand
ATTGTTGCGGTTCGTAGTGACCGTAGACAGATACTCTCACACCTAAAATCTTTTGTGTGAGGTTTGAGCAAAAATATTTACTAGGGGAAACCCTAGGTGAGGTCACAAAGTCCCTAACCTAATAGATCTCGCACGTCCTGCAGAAGATTGGCCTCATCAAACCCGTAATGCTTAACGAAACCCTTCGTTCCTAGCCCGTGTACGCCCGTGTTCCCGCGGTGGTGCTCTATACACAAACCAAAGGCATCGAAGTGGCTGGAACGCCTACCAGCCCCCGTCCCAGCCCTCTTATGGTGGATCTCCACAGGCCCCGGATCGTGGGGACCGTAGATCCTCCTGCACACCATACAACCGAGTGCTGCCACCCGGCTAAGGTGCTCACGCTCCAAAGTCTTCAATGGGCTTTCCTAACGTGCGCAGGTAGTAACAGTAGTCAGGCTCTCCTCGCAGGTACGGACCCGATGTATCTATCGCCGTGTATGCCCAAGTATCATTCTTAGGCCCCGAAACCATCCGCCGATGCAGGTAACCTTCCTCACACATCTTTGTCAAAAGGCTTCCTAACGCCCTCCGATCACCAGTAACTTTGATCTGCGGAAACATTATCTCGCCTGCGCCAAGTAACGCAGCCATCACCTCATCTCTCATTGGCCGTCTCCTAACAGAAAGGCGAGCAGGTCATAGCCGTACTGATTGACCTGATCTAGCAACGAACCCAAAAATTCGCCGCTGTAAACGTCGTCGTATCGATTAAACATCTTTGTTCTCGTAGTACTTGTGATAGGGGTAGCCGATAGGCAATCTGACGCCGCAACGCTCACACTGGTTGTGAGAGATTCGTTCACTTGCAGCGTTGTAGACCTTAACGATTGCTTCTGCCATTTCTTGAGTCATGCTATTTTGTCCTTGAACCCACTCGGGGCTAATCGTTTGAAGCAAGCCTCGCACTTCCAACGGAACCCCTTCCCGTTAGACGTTGGAACTTTGTGGCTTGCCGGGTTCACCCTGCACTGCTGGCAGTTGTGGGTCATTACTTCTCCTTGGTTGGCCATTGAGCCCAAATGATTGGGTTGCCGGTTAAGTCTTCTTTTCCTTCAACAATATGGATGAACTCCGTTGGGCTCACTTTTGCTGGGCTATGTGTTTCCGGCACAGAACTTGATCTGTTGACGGACATTTGGCCAGCCAAGTAGGCAGCTTTGTAGGCTCCTTCATGGTTCCCAACCCTTAACAACTGAGCCTTTAAATGCATGATCTCAAGTTGAGATTGAGCCTCAGCGGCCTCCCAACCAGCAGACCATCCTTCAAAGACGTGAGCCTCCCTCGGGTCATAACTCCCGGCCGGTACATTCCCGTGAGTCTTTGACCACCAATCTCGCCATGCCTGAATCTTCATAGTGTTGCCCTCATTTCGTTGCGTGATGAAGCCTCTTGTGATCGCCAAACCTCGATTCGTGCTTGGGCAGCGACCAGAGCCCAACGCACTTCCTCTTCTGTCTCCACCGCCGCCTTCAAACCCTCTAGCAGCGTGATGTACTGGGGATGACTGTACGCATCCCTCTCCTGCGCGTTAACCGCGCTCTCAAGGCTGCCCTTCATCAGGATCGCCTTCAAACTCTTTCGATATTCTTCAAGGTAGATCCGCTCAGCCTTAGCTTTAGCGTAAATCTTGCCTTGCTTAAAAATGAATTCAACGGCGTCGTTAGGATCAATCACGGCATCTCCTCAATCTTAACCTTCAACATCCCGCCGATCGTGTCGCCCCAACGAATCCGCAAGTCCCGGATCTGCGAGTCGTCCTCATACACCAAAGCCTTCGCCATTCCGTCTAACGCTGCCTTAAGAAGATTGTCTAGATCCCTCTTCCTGTTATCAGGACGGAACGCCACGATCTCCATCCTGATCGGTCCAGTAAACGTATCTACCCGCTGCAGCAGGCATTGCTCCATCACGGACTGCCGGTAAAGACGCCCCTTCTCCGAGAGAATCATCCGGCCCTGAAACGTCCGCCAATAAGTATTGAGGCTTGGCGGCCAAGGTAATGTTAGTTCCACGTCATCGCTCCTGCGTTTATGATTTCAACATACTGCTGGCTCTCACGCTCGTAAAAAAGCGTGTACCACTCCTCACCCTCTCCATTTCTCTGCTTTTCACACATCAGGATTGCATCCGGTGCAAGCACCTCGGCGTTGTCTCCGGCCCGAATCATTCGCTCCTTCTTTTTATTTCGCCACCAGATGAAGACGTTATCCACCTGATCCGTTATGGATCCAGATCCTTTGATGTCCATCTTGTTCGGCATGATCTCTTCGCTAGATGCCTTGCGAATGTGATGGATTAGATGAATGTGAATGCTGTGATCTCTGGCCACCGCGCAAAGTTCATCAACGAATCCCTTCTGCTCGTTGTATGCGTCCTCGGCAGAGACGCACTTCATTAGGCTGTCAATGAAGACGTGCTGTATCCCAAGCTCTACGGCGCAGTACCGCGCCATCGCCACAACCTGTCTTGCGTTTACTGAACCCTGCTGGTCATACAGCCACAGACAACCCTCGGACCAAACCGAAAAGTCCACACAGGCTTTGGCCACCTTATCTAAGAGACCGAACCCCGGAACCTCAAAGTTCAACCCGGCAAATTGCCGGAGCATCCTCGTGAGCGTCCGCTTAGGCTTCATCTCAAACGATGCAATGCAGACCTTCTGGCGCTGCTTGATCAAACCTAGCGCAATCTGACCCGTTGCCAGAGACTTACCGCCACCGTTAGAGCCAGCGTAAATAGTTACCTCGCCGGGACGGTAATCAAACGAACCATGAGTCTTCAACCAAGGCATCGTGATTTTTACGCTACGCTCCGGGCGCTCGTAATCCTCAGCAATCTCAAGCAGCCACCCAATCGGATCCTTGACGTGCTGGCCGATATCCTGAGCCTTAGCCCACTTCTCAATATCAATGTCGCCGGACTTGACTAAACGCACCTTACGGGCTGCGTCCAGATCCCTCGCTTTCTGTTCGATATCATGCATAACGTGTTGCTTCTAAAATTCGCTCTGCCGATAGTTTAAGTCTTTCTAAGTCTTCTGGGCTTAGGGGTTTTCCATTAGATATATCGATCGCCGACAGCGCCACGATCAAACTTTCTACAGAAATGATTCGCAACAAATCCGATGCGTAGAAAGCCGGCTTGACCTGATCACCTCGTTGGACTAGGCCGTCATCGAACAGGTCGTTGATATCCAGTCCGATAGCCCCAAGGACTTCGTCAACGGAACAGCCCCCAAAGCAATGCATCAGCACCCGCCCGTCCGACTTAAACCGGATCGCTAGCGAAGGTGACTTGTCGTCATGGGACGGGCACCTCGCCGTCCACGACTCCCCCCGCCCTCGAACTTGGGAAAGCCTGCTCAGGATGTCCTTGGGGTTCATATGCCCTCCACAGGGTCTGGATGAGCGCAGGAGACGCGAACGGGCGTGGGTTGATACCTGAGTAGCACCCCGTTAAAAAAACACGTTGTAGAGGCTCTCATAGCACTTTTCTCCCGAAGGGTAGAGCGGTGGCTGCAACCTCGTCATCAAGCCACCGTTTTTGGTTGAGGTAGGTCTGGGGCGCAGGCTCAAATCCCGTTAGCCACTGCGTGGTCCCCTTGAGCCGTGAGACGTGAGACACGATCCGATCAACGTTCTCGTCCATCCCGTTCTTGACCCAGATCTTGAAGCAGGCTGCCTTGCCTACCTTGCGGGGTGACGTTGGCCACGTTGACCAAAAGCGGTCGAAGCCCCCGGAAGGGGGTAAGGGGGATATATTCTTATTCTTATTCTGGAAGCCTTCATGGTTCGCGGCACTCTCTGACGAACCTTCAAGGATTCCTTCATGGCTTCCATCAAGGTCATGACTATGGTTGCTTGTTGGTTCATTCTTGGTTCGCGGTGACTTTCTCTTCATCCCCTGCGCTGCGCGTTCTGCTGCCTTCTCTGCAGCAGCTTTTGTGCCTTTAAGGTTGCGCTCAATGATCGTTTGGTAGGCCTGAACCTCTTCTTCGACCCGACGGTTTCTGAACCCACCCTCGGTACGCTCAAAGAACTCAGCGAGGACTTGCTCAACGATGTCCTGATCAATTCTCACCCTCCGAGCAACAAGGTTGGTGTCTAACGGGATCGGCTTCTCTGTCAGGTAAGCCATATCAAGCAGCCTACGGTAGGCGAGATCCTCGGCATCCGATAGGTGGATGGTCTTGATCTGGTACTCGGCCGCGGCAAATTTGTACCACTTCACAGGATCTCTCCAAAGAGATCTGGCCGCAACGTCTCGCGGCGTACACCCGTGCGTCTCTCAATCTCAAGACACAGAACCGCGGAAGGTATCCCACGGCCATTAATCAGAGCACTCATCCAGTGCTGTGTGATGCCCAGATCCCGCGCTAGATCTGCCTTCGCTCGGTACGGCTTGTCAGAAAAATAGTCTTGCAGAGTCATGCTCCCCCCCCTGTTGTGAAACTCCATCTTACATGGTTTGAGAGATTTTGCAACAGACCTTGTAACTTTTTGTTTGTGGTGGTAGAGTTCAGTCACTCTTAGGGAGGTTCTTATGATTGATCCGTTTGAAGCCATGATGGCCTATCACCGGGCCGAAAATAACCGAGCCTCTAAGGAGGATTGGAGCCTGCTTGCCGCTTCTGGCGTCAGGAAAACAGTGATACTTGAAACAGTTGGAGTTACATATGAGCTTATTTGCGAAGGGAAACGAGTCAACATTCAAACAAGTTCCTCCGGGAACCCATCTAGCAAGACTCTATCGAATCGTTGATCTTGGAAAACAAGAATCAAGTTTCAACGGAAACCTTAAAAGTGTTGATAAAGCAATGTTCTTTTTTGAGGTTCACGGAGATGATGACGAAGGAAACCCCTTGGTCACCGCAAAAAATGAACCAATGTCAATCTCTAAGACTTACACTCTTTCAACAAATGAAAATAGCGGATTAGGAAAAGATATTATTAGCTGGTTTGCTCCAGAGTATATCAATAAGCCAAAGTACGACGTGGCCAAAACGATTGGTATTTGGTGTATGATTAGCGTTAAACTAATAACGATGGAAACTGGAAAAGAGTTAACGGTAATTGATAAAATTACCGCGACCCCAACGGATTATAAAAAAAGAGGGTACCCACAACCATATGCCGAGTTGAAAACTTTTGATATAAACAAACCCGATATGGCTTTGTTTGAGACCTTTTCTGACTATTTAAAAGCAAAAATTGAAGCTAGCCCTGAATGGAAAAAGCGTAATGCTGTTGCTTACACTGGCGGCGGTGTAGCTGATCTTGATGACGATCTCCCATTCTGATGAGGCCGATCTACGAGAGTTCTAAAGATCTCTCTAACGAACTCCGCGTTTCTAACATACTCAAAGAGCTCTGGAACGCGGGGTTTGTGAAGCTACCGATGGCCTACCACGTTGACTGGGCGGTTACTCGTGGCGCAGAGATCAAAGCCTTCGCAGAGTTCAAGCGCCGTCACAACCCTAAGGATCGTTACCCTACGTTCATGATTTCATTGAACAAATGGATGAGCGGCAAGAACATGGGTAAAGAACTTGAAGTTCCGTTCCTTATCATCGTAGAGTGGGATGACGGCCTCTATTACTGCGACACGGAAGCAGTAAGTCCTACTTATGGGTTCGGAGGAAGGTCAGACCGAGGAGACTCGCAAGATCAGGAGCCCGTAGTTTTTATAAACACAAAAGCGTTTTATAAAGTGAGAAAAAATGCCAGAAAATCTTAAAGATTGGGCCGTACTATCGGCATTCGTTATTACTGTTGCCGCAGCATTAGCCGGTGAACGAGAAATCATGGCGGTCAGTTGCGCTGCAACAATAATTTTTACGTTGTTCATCACAGGAGAAAAGAATTGATACTCGCTCAGACAAAAACTAGCGAGCACTGGTACACCAGAGACGGTGAGCCAATGTACACAGTCGTAGGAAAGACCGGGGTCCGCCCTACAACGTTGCGTGACGCAAGAACGAAGGACTTAGTACCCTCGGTCACTACCATCCTCAACGTGGCCGCTAAACCCGCTCTAATCGCTTGGATGCAGAAGCAGGTACTCATGAGTGCCCTGACTATGCAACGGATCGGTGACGAGCCTGATGCGGCTTATATGGACCGTATCCTCGTTGACTCGCGGGAACTTGCCAAAGCCGCCGCGGATGCCGGCACGGACATTCACAACTCAATCGAGGCGTTCTACTCCGGCAATAAGCCGTCGCGCCACTTTGAGCAGGTCAAGGCAGTATCTGACGCCCTGCAGGAAGAGTTCGGCGATCAGGACTGGGTAGCCGAGAAGTCCTTTGGACACGAGCTTGGCTTTGGCGGGAAGTGTGATCTCCATTCTTTGGAGGTCGTCGTTGACGTCAAAACAAAGGAATTTGGACCTAGCGATGACGTTGACGGGTATGACGAGCACCTGATGCAACTTGCCGCCTACCGGGTAGGTCTCGGAGTCCCAGAAGCAAAGTGCGCGAACATCTTCGTATCTCGCACCCATCCCGGCCTAACCGTCATCAAGAACTGGACCGAGGACGAGCTAGTCCGTGGCTGGGAACAGTTCAAGTGCCTTCTCCGTTTCTGGCAACTCAAACACAACTACAAATGAAACCAATCTCTGCATTTCAAACATCTGACGGTGAAATCTTTCCCGATCAAGAAAGCGCTAGTCGTCACGAGTTCTTCCTCGATAACAAGGATTTAGTTGAAAACTTTCTAACGTCAGAAGAGAACCCGTACAAAGGATCCGCACACCGCAGCATCGTGCAGGGAAGCATCCTGCGCTGGGAACTATGGAGAGCTAAGAATGTTAAGTAAGTCCTACCTGACTGACTCTACGATCAAGCAGTTGTACTTCTATACTGACAAGTCTCGTAACCCTAACGGGGTATACGGTTACGTTGACGTATTGGAATTTGCCCGGATTGTTGAGCAGTACGTCATTGCTCAGAGCGAAAAAAAGCCGGTAATCGTACCGGCTAAACCCGCTCCTGCGGGGTTCAGGGGAGGAGAGGTCCCCAAACTCGTTACCTAACGCCTAGATCCCTAAGAGAGTACCCGGTGATGTCGTTCTGTCCGTACCCATACTTAGGTGGGCGGACAGGACGGTTTTGGTCGTATAAGTACTCTAACCCGGCAGCACCCAGTCCAAGCCCGGAGCCGATTGCAACGGTCGCCGGAGTGGGAATCAGAGACAAAGCACCGCCAGCCAACCCGGCTGCTTTCAGTGCCATCTTAATACGATCCTGATCTTCCGCTTCTTTGCGCATCTCATGCTCTAGTTCCGCAGCATCAAGTCCTGCGCCGAGAGCGGCCAGCGGCGGAGCAACACGCTTCATCACCCCCCCCGCCATTACCGCGGTTGGAGAGTTTATAAACTGCCTGTACAGATCCGTGACCATATCAAGGCCAGACCTCTTGGCATTGGCAAGTCTTGGCTGAACATCAACTGAACGCAATTCCCCCGGAGGGGTAAATCCCGGACCCGGCATTTCCGGTGTTGGCGTTGGAGCCTGCTGCACAAAACTTTGCCTTGGTCCGCTACCAACGCTTTGATCGGTCATCAGACCGCCGAATCGAGGGTTCTCGCGGAATCCGGGAGCGATTTCTCCTACTTTGTTCAAACCCTCTCTACGTTGCGTAGCAAGGTCGTGGACGCCTCCCTCGTTCTTGGTCATATCAAGAGCGCGACCCGCTTCAATATCCGTTAACCCGGCAGACTTCCCGTAGTTGTACTGCATATTGCCGGTTGTTCCGGGAGCCATACGGCCACCATCCGGACCGCCAAAAGGAACCACAGCCCTTGATGGACTTTGCTCCAACGTCATGCCGCCGCCCAAATCAATTGGGCCAGTCGGCGCAACACCCGCCGCTCTTTGAGCGTTTAGCCTTCCTGCCTCTTGCCGTTCAGCCTTCTTTTGGGCGCGATCCATCAAGAATTGATTGGCCATTCCAGCGCTAGAACCAACCACTCCTGCTCCAGCACCAACGCCGCCGTAGAGCAGTCGAGTTGCAGGGCTCGCCGCAGATACATCCCTCTCTTGGGACAACAGCGGCTTTGGCGCCCCCTTATCGATCGGTACTTCTTGATATTCGCTGTCTTGTTGATTAGACGGGGTCTGCGTAACAAGAGGCGCTTTAGTCAACTCTGGAGTGCCGCCGGCGTTCGTAATCTCAGTTCTAAGACGATCAAGAATCATTGCCTTCCGATCGCCGTCCGGAAGTTGCGACGCCTCTTGGTACTTCTGTTGAAACCTTAGCAGACGGTACTCAGAAAGTTTATCCTGAAACTCAGGACTATCTTTATTGGATTGGTTGGATAGAAGCCACGCACCTAATTCTTCAATTTTATCCATTACCGGATCCCTGCTAAAGCGTCAGCACGAGAGACTGTAGAACTTTGTGTTGGAGTTTTCGGTTGCGACGGTGGCCTTGATTCAAGTCTAGTCTCACCCGCAATCAATCGATCTAGGCGAGCGTGATACTCTGGAATCATCACATTGATATATTCATCAGACGACAAAAATGCAGCCGCGTCTTGTTTTGAATCTTTAAACCGTCTTGCAACTTGACGATCAAATTGAGCGCGAGCAGCCATAATATCTGCCTTCATGCGAATGCTCTCTGGCGTATCTTGAGCAGTGATCCCAGCATTGCCGAGAATGCCTTGCTCGTAGTTGCTAACAGAGCCTTTCATGTACTTAGCACGCTGCAACTGCAGTTGAGTTGCAAGTTGCAAAAAACTCCGATACTGAGCTTGTTCCTTTTCGTTCATGTTCGCGTTGCGCATGACCTCTTCAATTTCAGGCATACCAATTTTAACGCTGCCGGCTTGAACAGTGTTTGTAATCAACTTTGCAAGACCCGAAGACAAGTCTTGGTTGTTCAGAATACCAAACATTTGCTTGGCGTTCGGGAGCCCGGCGTATTTCCTAAATTGATTGGCATACGCAATAGTGTCATTTGCCTCTTTGCTGTTGTCGGCAATTTCTTGGCGTGCCTTGATTTCTTGATCGGTAGCCTGCTCTTCAAGTTTTGTTGGACGAATTTCGCCTCGTTTTTGCGCCGCTTGCTGCTCGGCCTTCCTGCGATCCTCTTCGAGGCGTAGTTCCATCTCACGCTTCGCCTCTGCGGTCTTTTCCTCTTCCATGGTTTTGCGCCTTGGCGTTGCTGCGGAAGGAGGGAGAGGAGCGGGAGGAGCGGGAGGAGGAGGCATCGGAACAGGGTTCTTAATCCCTTCCAACGGCGGAAGTTGCTGCGCCTGTAGAGGAGGAGGGGTCTGTACAGCGCCGACCTGAGTGGGAGACGGTGCACCGGCAAACGCTGTTGGACCTGCAGGTACTCGCTGTGCTTCTCGCGCAGGAAGTTGGGTTGGTGCAGGAGGGCGTTGAGGACCGTTAACCGCAAGTTTGGCCAGTTCCCAATACGCCGGGCTGCCAATCTGTCCAGCGTAATCCAATGCGGCCTTAGTGCTCTTTGGAACCTTCAGGTTTCCACCGGGGAAATTATCGAATGGCGCAACGTAAGTCTCGACGTTTTCTTCGCCGTACTTAGGAATCAACTTCAACTTGCCGGTGTTCTGGTCGTGGACAAATCCTTCTTTGTAAATAATGTTGTCGCGCTCGGCTTTCTGGATGTCTAGTTTGGAAACCGCCGGCCTGATCCCCGCAGCCTCATTCTTGGCAAGGATTGCCGCCTTATCCACCGGCATTGGTGTTGAGAAGTCAAACTCCATGTTGAACATGGAAGCCATTGGGTTCGGTGGTTGCCCTGCTGCAGGAGGTTGGCCTGATGGTTGACCGGGTGGCTGACCGGTTGGCGCTCCCTCTTGGGGAGGCAACAACCCCATGTCCTGCCTAAGACCTTTATACTCAGTACCTAAACGCTTCTGCTGCTCAAGCGCGGCCTTCTGTTGAATGATGGCCATGTTGCCTTGGGCACTCTCAATCTCCTGCTTTCCTTGCGACTCCTGCGCAAGACGTAACCGATTGGCGGCGTTACCTAGCGACTCACCAAAACTACCACTGCGGGTTGGCGCAAGGAAACCCTCAGCCATCGCCAGCATCTGTGGATCAAAGAACTGTTTGTTCCTTGCCTCATACGCCTTCGAGAGCCTTTCCAAAGCAGACTCTGCGCTCTGGATTGCCTCGGGATTGTCCCCGATGTATCCCAACCCGCCTTTAGGTTCTGCCATAATCTAATTGACCTGCCGTTTAATTATCAGGATTGTAAGCGCCACCATTTATGGTGTAATTTGAACTTGGGCTAAAATACTTTGAAAAATCAGTGTTAGCAAGACCTTTAACTCCGCTTCCAATCCATTTAAATAAGTCATCCCCGCTTGACCCCGGTTTAACTGCGCCGAGCATCGTGCCAATACCTAAGATATTCGATAGGTCAGACGTACCGTAAGAGCCAGCATCCGGGCCAACAAACTTAACCGTCTGATCCGTTGGCAACGTGTAGCCACGCAACAGGTCAGATGCGTTCTTAGCGTTGAGCGCCGGCGCATCAAGAATGCTCTGCTGGTACTTCTGCAACTCCCCGCCGGCCTTCGTTAAAGCGCCAGCGCCGGTAAGACCGAGTTCCTGCTCTTGCCCTGCAAGTTTTCCTTGCGTCAGTGCTGCTTGGTTCTGCAATTCAGACTGCGCCTTGGCGGCGTTTACAGCGTCCTTATAGGCCGCGGAGAGCGCCCCATACTGCTTACCTGTCAGATCCGATTGAACGTCCGCAGCGGTCTGTCCAAGGGCGTTTGCGTACCTTTGGCCGCCAAGAGATCCAGTGTTGACAAACTGCCCGGATAGACCCGGCAAAATGTTGCGTTGGAAATTCTGATTGGACAATCGCCCCATTTCGTTGACCACTTGGTTCCTGTACGGATCCATGTAATCTTGAATCTGGTTATAGTTGATACCTTGAGCCGCTTGGCCAGCCGTGGACTCAGCATTGGTCAGCCCCGGAATGTAGGACCCGGCGGCCGTCTCAATTTGGCCATACCCTTTGGTCTGCAACGGATCTAACCCGGCAACCGACTCCGCCCCGGTTCGAGCCATGTTGGTCGTTGCCGCAGTCCCTAATGCCTTGGCTGTATCGGTGTACCAAGACGGCGCATTCTGGACCGTGGTAGTGGTCTTAGTTATGTCGGGTAACGGCGACCCTTGGGTGAAGGCCATGATTACTTCCTTTTACTAATGTAATCCAACGGCGACTTGGCCGGTGGAGGCAGTGACTTGGGGTGCGCCTTTCTAGTGTGAGCGCGAATTGAGTGCATCATCTTGTAGAGCGCATCAGACCCGGCCTTCGTTGACCCGTTGCCAAGAGCCGCTACAACGTCCGCAGGAATCACAAATTCTCCGTCAGCCAACATGGCCGGGATGTCGTCAGACTGGCCGTCTCCGGCACCGGTAACAGCGTCACCGCGGCGGAAGTCCACTCGCATCTTGCCTGCGTGGTGTACCACATTCAGACCCCCGCCGGCAAACTTTCCATAGCGGGTAGTTCCGCCAGTAGCCATCAGAGGGGTCATCAACCCCCCGGCTTTTGCGGTTTGTTCTACCTGTCCGTCATTTTCGTCACCTATCCCAAAAATGTCATTCAGGTCGGTTTGTTTGCCGTAGGCGTAAGGAGATGCCTGCATGAGTGCCCCCTCGGGCTGTTGTTGCTGCTGTGGGACGTACTGGTTGCCTTGAACCATTCTTGAAAACGCTTCAAGCGGACTGACAAACGCAGACTTACCGCCAATTATAGCCGCTGTGATTGCAGGAATCTCGTTATTTGATGAAGGTTTGCCAGATGGAGCCATGAACTGCATCGCTTTTTGCATCGAAGCGTTCGTCTGAGCCTGATCGGCCGCTGCCTTTTGAGCCTCCTCCGCTGCTTTTTGTGCAGCAGCCTGCTGCGCAAGAATTGCATTCTGCTGCGCTAACGCTGCATTCTGCGCAGCCACTTGAGCTTGAAGCGCTTCCAAAGCCGGGTTGGACGCTGGAACACTCGTAGCCGGGACATTTACATTTGGATTAGTGTTTACATTTGTATTTACGTTTGGATTAGTGTTTACATTTGTATTTACGTTTGGATTGGTGTTTACGTTTGTATTTACGTTTGGATTAACGTTTGTATTGACGTTTTGATTAAAGTTCTCGTTAACGTTTGGATTAACGTTTGTATTGACGTTTTGATTAAAGTTCGCGTTAACGTTTGGATTAACGTTTGTATTGACGTCTGGACTAAGGTTCGTATTAACGATCTTATCAACGTTTGGATTAACAATTGTATTGACGTCTGGACTAAGGTTCG
>Ga0209084_1003117_pt1 | contig 12351 bp, 25 predicted proteins | sample C_130820_MF_Meta_FD_187309 | JGI IMG/M metagenome (GOLD analysis project Ga0209084, IMG submission 187309) | Freshwater microbial communities from Lake Croche, Canada to study carbon cycling - C_130820_MF_MetaG (SPAdes) (version 2) | ecosystem: Environmental > Aquatic > Freshwater > Lake... | reverse complement strand
AATGATCCAAAACGAATTTTTCAAACGATTGACAGAAAATCATCCGTTCATAACAGTATGTTCATATGCCAACCAGGACTATGTAGGAATTGTACAGAATAGGGATGATATGGTCACCACTATATACGATTATGGCGCTATAACTGATGCTATCATAAAGGAAAAGTTCCTAGAACTAGGAGAGATTTGGTGGTGGGAATCCAATAGACTTGTACCCATCAATCTGTTTCTAAAAGATGATTGGTTGCCCTTTAAACCCTATCTCAGGACTTTTACTAACAAAAGTCTAGTAGTGGTTCACGGCCCAACGTGTAGTATGAATGAATTAAGTAAGCGCCGCAGTAAACGCCGTAGCATCACCCTCGTCAAGAGAATGCCCTAACAAATTCATGTGAACAACTACTAGTTGTGCGTAGGCTACACTATGACTACGTTTGAATATATACCCATCCGTTCCCTTATCCCAGACAGTTTTATTAATCTCAGACCAGACTTTCCCGATCAAATGTTTTTTACCAGGACGAATGACTGCTAAGAACATCGCTAATCTTGGAATACTATCTATAGGTTCTGGCATCTTCTCTAAGTTATAAAACTGATTGTTCAAGTGAATCAGTTTCTCAACAAAAGATTTATCCTTCAGTTTACTCCAATCAGGTTCAACCATCAACTCAACTAGATGTTGTTCATCACGAACATTCTCATATACGTGAACATTTAACAAATCTAGTTTAAAGTATCCGCGCTTTTCTGCTACTGTATAATCAATGCTTGCTATATCATGTATTGGGTCATAGGGAATAGGTGTAACATATACACCAGTAGCATGTTTACGAATAGGATTGACATTACGCATTGCTGCGTTAGTATGCTTAATCAGTTCAAGCAGTCTATCTCTTGAACCAAAGTCAATGTCAATATCACTATCTATTCTCACGGTGGCATCACTCCTGCTTTGATTAGTTTACTATACGCTTTTTGTACGACAATAGCTTGTCTTTCGGCATCCTCGACCGCTTTATGTGTCGTAGAATGTCCGCCATCACTTAGTTTGACGCCTGCAATTTCATACAACGTTCTAGTGTCTCGTACGGTATAGAATGGCCATGGTATTCGCATTCCAAGTTGGCGCCATGCGGTTTCCGCAACAACGACATCAAATGAAGCCCCATTAGACCACACAGCGCGGCGATTCCAACAAAACTTATAAAGGGCTTCCATACATTCGCTATATGAAATACGTCCCTGATCTCCCATTGCTTCTTCTCTTGCAGCTTCGGACTGCTCTCCCCACCATCTAATAGTATCTTCATTAATAACCCTATCGTATTTTTCAGTTTGTTCATCAATTGTAGGACGCAATTCTAATCGTTCTACTACACCACTACCTTTAGGATCAAACCTTACAGCTCCTATAGTTAGTATAACACAAAATGGACTTGTGTCAAGTGTCTCCATGTCAATCATTATATCATTTGCCATTACATTTGCCACATTTCATACATTGTTATAAATTTATCATCCCACAACTCTATTGTAACACATCCTCCAGCTAAAGAGAAGTCCCAACCTCGGTGTCTTTCACCAAAATTTCTTCTCATCCATTTTACTATAGTAGTCGGATCTTCTTTGTGATACCTACAATCTCTGTTGTAGACTGTTTTGTGTCCAGATTTAGATTTACTGTCACGGCACAGTTGGCTACTTGTAAATGTTGTTGCCGGGGCAAATGAGCCAGTGTTTATATATGCCATATCATCCCCATTTTAATAAAAATATCAAGTAAAGTTTTTCATCTACCACCAGATACCCATCAGTGATGTTACCATTTACTATATTCATTTTTACACCATACTTCTTTTCGATATAATCTTCAAAATCATATGCGTCAAATTCTGTTTTAGTTTCCATGTACTCTACACGAACTTTTTTTAATGCTTCCCAATACTTCCAACGATTCTTTCGTTGATGTAATGCTGGATCATCGTCATCATAATCCTGAAATGATTTTGATATATTGGTCATGCCCATCTCAATGCAAAGTAAGTACTGTATTCTTCTTTATAGAAATTAAACACCGCTCGGCGATCTCTTGTATCATATGTAGAAGAACGATGATATGCCCAATCAAAATCTACTCCATCAGTCCAGCCGTGTGCTTGCATTTGATGTACTATTTCTATTACTTCATTCGCACTTTTGCCGTAGATGGTTACAGATTTCATTCCCAGCGCAACAAAAACAATGTTAAATCTTCATCACGGGTAAGCATTATTTCAGATTGGTTGATGTTATCTACCCAACGATTACTTCCAGTTTCTTCATCATATCCTGAATTGCCGTAATTCTTTTTACACCATTTCTTGATTTCTTTGGTGTCAACTTCTTCTTGGTTCTTCCAAGAAACAGTATGTATATTAACTGTGCTACCAAAATAGCGTGATGTTTTATGTGTAAATTTGCTCATGACCATCTCAATATGAAAAAGGTTCTATCTTGTTCATCACGGAACCAATACTTACGATTGCTGCCTACCCAACGTGCGTTTTCTTTATGCCAATTATTATCACCCATTATGTTTAGCAGCCATTTGTCCATGTCATACCACTCTTTCTCCTCGTAGTTGTGTGGACGTACCCAGTAGGGCCATTTAGGTTGATTGTCAGCATAGCCAGTTTCAAGACGTTTCATATTGATTTCATCTATCCATTGTTTTGCTAAATGAGATAATCTTAATCTATCTTCAGCCATAGCACGTTTCTTTATCATAACCAAACCAATCCAAACCAAGTTGCATGTTCAGGGGTATCAAAATCTACTGTAATAACACTATGTCGTATACTCATAGCGCCTATTTCTCGTCCCAACTTCATATGCCAGCCTTTGCCATGCCAAAAGATTATTGGTTGGCAATGTAATAGTGGACCAATGTTTTCTTGTAACCAATGTAACATTGGTGCCCATTGTTTCCCATACACTTTTACAGTAGCGGTCATTCAACCCAGTCTTTTTCCAAAAGTTTTAAATGTTTTTTCATTATAAAATGTATATCACAATAAGGATCACCATGGTTACCTTGTACTAATGTCATATACCAACCCTGTCCTTCCCAGGCAACAATAGGCTTAGCGGCAACTAATTTGCCTATGTTTTTCTGTAGCCAAATTAACAGGGCGGCATAGTCTGCGCCCCATAATCTGGCCACATATTTGTAAGTCACTTGTTTTGTTTTTGTTACCATCTTAAACTACAAAAAATGTAGTCTCGTTCATATCTAAATTTTATTCTTACTTCAAATTCATCCCAGGTGCACAATGTGTGCCTTTCATAATTTTCAATTTTATTACATAACCAATCTATCACTTCAATACGATGCAGTTGCCGGCGGTTTTCATCTAGTTTAATAACACGTTCATGCCAACCCGGTCGTATATCTTCCCATCTTCTCATAACCATCTTAAACTAAAATGTATCGCATCACGCTCATCTTTAAATATAAAATCCATATAATCTTCTGTCATGTGTGTGTAAAACTTCTCACCCGGCAAATCAAATTGTTCTATTGCCCAAATACAAGTTTCATCCCAATCACTGATTGTATCACCCTTCATCCAAGGGATACGAACCCTAGTACCCTGCTTCGCCGAGGGTATCTTTAATTCGTTTCGTAAGTTCTGCGTCACGTTTAAACCTTATTGCCCACTGTTCTGGATTCACATAATCAATGATCATTTTAACATGGCCTTCATTTAATGTATCTAGAAAACGGACACCGCTGTCGCTTTGATACAACAGCCATGGACTAATCTTACCCGTTGTTATCGCATAACAAATCTTATTTGCATTCCCATATCTTAACATGTCATGTGGTAATATTTTGGCATCAGTTGCCATTTCCATACAATACTCAATACTACGATGAATTGCATCAAATGCATCTTCATGTCGCAAAAACTCAATTAGATATTTAGTATAGGTGCTATCACTACACCAATTGTCAATTTTAACTTGATTCTTTAGCAACCAATCAACAAATCTCGGTATATTGATAGCGTTGATATTGACACAATAATTACCAAACTTAACAAACGCAATGTAATATGGATTCTTAATGAAATCTTCTTGTTTAAGATTCTTTCTTTTTGATGTGTTCTTCTTATAAAACTCTAACCAACATTGAAAACCAATTCTATTTCCATGATTGTCTTTATCTAACCATCTACGCTTTTGTTCACAGACATGACTAAGCGTGGTTGATTCACGCAAGAACTCTCTCTTGCAAAATTCACAGCCATATTTAGCTGTCTTTTTAATTGCCGAGGTCTCTTTCATATTGCTTAAGTTGTTCTTCAGTAATAGTTTCATTTAATGTCTCAATGTCTGTTAGTTTCATATTAGGAAACAATTCTGCTAATTTAAGTTTGCGTTTTTGATTAACTACAAACGCTTCGCTTACTGCGTCAATGTCATCACTATCTGCTCTGGGATATATCTTTTTGTAATATTCTTTGATATCTTTTAGTTTTGCGGGTGCTTGTAACTTACTTACTTTGGGGCTGATGTTGGGTATCCACTGATGAAATTGTTTACCTGACCCCGGGCTACTAGCACACATCATTAACCATTGTAGTTTAGGATGTTTCTGTATGTTCTCATTAAATAGATACTTGTTTGCATACTCAGCCGTACTCATTACATAATAACGACTTAACCCCTCACTACCTTTAATAGCACTAAGCCATTGTATCATTGTGAACGGGACAAACTTCTTTTGTTGTTCAGGACTTAGTCTATCAAAAAAATCATAATCTTTCTTATCTAGTGCGGCAAGGACCTCAAACAAGTCTAAATCTTGTTTGTCAAATTTCTCATCAACAGGTGTTGCTACTTTTTTTGTTGCCATTAGAATGCCTGACTATAATCTATTATCTCACAGTTACGACTAATCTCTTTTACAAAATATACACATTCGGGTTTAGGTCCATCATTCAATGGAACACATAAAAATTGTCCGTTCTTCAATCGTGGAGCATACCATGTTACATCGTGATAGATATCTACAATCTCAATGGGTAAGAACGTAGGACTAAAACTAGTTAATGGATTAAACTCAAACGCATTAAACCCTCTATCATTAATACTTGTTAGTGGCAATGTTTCTAAATCTCCATGTTCTTTTTCACCAATCAATATCTGCCAATCTACTGGCATCTTAATCGTGTGCTTACCAATCTTCAATACAAGTGCCGGGGCATTAAAACTTTCTAAAAAGATTAATGGAATATAATGATAATCTACATTACTTGGGTTACTGTTATCTAGTATCGCAAATCGTAAATCATCTATCTCCTCTGGCAATGTCTCTAAGTTATAGTATTCGTTATCTAGGGTTAAAATTCTCATAGTATTATTATATCATTTATATGTAAGTTTTTCAACATCAAATGGATAGTTTGCCTCTTTATAAAATGCTTTTCTTTGTGTAAGATGCCGTTTAGCAAACTTACAATTACTTGTGATATCCCAAATCTGAACAAAGTTTTTATCTTCGGCTTTACGAATACCACGCCCAATACTTTGTATTACCCGAACAAAACTCTTGCCCGGTTCAATAAGAACAAGATTAAAGATTCGGGGAATGTTAATACCGACGGCAGCAACGCCGTATGTTGCAATAATTATTTTGTTAGTTGCTGTTGCAACCTCATCATATTGTTCTTTGCGTTCATCCATCCCAGTGTTACCTGATACGAATACAACATCATATTCTGTTTTGAAATCTCTAAGTAGTTCGGCTAACCTATTATGTAGTTCTTTACCTGCTGCTACTCTATCAACTAATATCAATGTGTTGCCACTATTCTTAATCACATCGACCAATTGAGCAATTTTATTTAATCGTTTATCATCTTCAAGTAAGTATTTCAACTCACTCTGATAGTTACTAAACTCAACGCCATCTTGTAGTTGCACAATGTTAACGTGGCATTGTGATAATACACCTCTGTCTTGTAACTCACTAGCTGATAACCTATTAATGACATTACCAAGGCTAATAAAGATAGCTTGACTTGCAAATTTCTCTTTAGGAATAGTACCAGTTAAGCCCCAACGAATTGGTATGTTGCTCATTACACCGGTGAGTAATTCTTTTAATGCGTCAGCTTTGGCCATGTGCACCTCGTCAACCATGACACAAACTACACCTTCAAGGAAGTCACCAATCTCAACTTCTGCTTCACCTGCTTTTGTTTTCTTAAGCATATTGTTAAGACTTTGCCAAGTGCAGATTGTATGTGTCTTGTTGTATTCTTTTCTATCACCAAAGTATACACCAACATCTAATCCAAGATTGATGTAATCTGCTTCAGTTTGTGTTACAAGACTTTTGTTCGGGACGATAACAATACTACGTCCGTAACTTTCAATAGACCAACTTAATGCTGCTGTGATTAATGTCTTACCTGCACCTGTAGCAATCTCTTGTAGTGATTGTGGGTTCTTTAGAAATTCATTAATGATTGATATTTGATAGTCACGCAATACAACGGGCTGTCCTGCGATGGGATGCCCTTCGGGCCAATTCTTATGTTTGAACGTAGCCTCGGACACTTCAGCAAAATTGAATGTTGTGCTGTATGTACGAAGGTCCTCTAGTTCAATATCATAACCCTTCTCATCTATGTAAGGAAGTATTTCGGGTAGTAGATTGACATAGCTACTGCCACCGAGACTAAAGAAACTAACCTTACCATTCCATCTACCTAGACGGACCGCGGGAAGATACCTTGCACCGGGCACTTCGTACTCAAACATTTTTACTAGGGATTTACGTTCGGTTAGTTCAAGTCCCTCAATCTTTACATTGACTTCATCCCTGACGATTATTTTACATTGTTTCATAATTAGTACTTAGTATAACATAAACTAATTAGTAATTGCAAACATAAAGGCAAAAAAAGGGGAACATAAAGTTCCCCTATAAAATCTATATAAAGAAAAGTCAATTACGCATTCTTCATGCAAGTAGTACGTGCTAGATTCTTCCAGTTTGCCGGGCTGATCTTAACTAGATCGGCAATCTTCAAACACATACGCAAACTCATTTCACGCAGTTTGCCGTGATTTTCCCACATGAAATCTAGAATTTCAGTTGATTGGGTTTCTTCAAAGTTGTAATCAACAAACAACCCACCTTCAGCATCACGATGGACCTGCTTGATACGCAACATTTTGTCACGCTCACTATTGATAGTGAGGTCCAGAAAGTGACAACGACTTTGCAATGCTTCCAAGTGATCTTGCAATTTCTTGCTTTTCACATTTTCAAATTTCAAGTTAGTAATAAAGATAGCACTACCATTGAAATTGAATTGATTTGGGATACCTTCATCACGTAGCAAACGACTGTCACTATTCCAGCAAATCTTGCGGGTCTTGCCACTATCCAATGCTGCCTTAAGAATGTTCAAAGCCAATTCATCGGCGAACACACTATCGCAGTCATCAAAAATCAACACATTTTTAGTGTCAGAATATTTGTACAGTTGAGCATACAACCCTAGCGCAGTCATTGCACCTTTAACAACATTGAAACGAACACGCTTGCCGGCAATCTTGTCAAACATGCTTGATTTTTCCATTTGCTTTTCAACGCCGTGCGACTTGCCAACTCCCGGAGGACCCGACACAATCATAGCACGAATGTCACCACTGATACAAGCACTTGCCATTTCATCAAGAATGCCGAAACGTAGTGCAATGCGATCCATTGCCTCAGTTTCAGTTTCCTTGGTCACTTCTGTCTTTGCTTTAAACTCTACTGTATTATCTGCCACTGTCTCTCCGTTCATAAATTGAATATCTTCTATCGTATCCACTTTTACTTTGACTTCGGCAATAGCAATAGCGAACTGGCCCTCGTTTTTAACAGTAACATAGTTACCTTTTTTACCTGTCTGAAATCCTTTGACTAGCGTAAACACTTCATCAACTACAGGTTGATTACGATAGGAGCCAGAAAGAATGCGAATTGTTGACATAGATAAAACCTTTATTTAACTGATAATCCGTTATTTTACACTATAACCCATTTACTGTCAATAGTCAGTAAACCCTAGATTGTACATAGCACTACGAAATGGCTCTGGGCTTTTCGGGTTGGCCCACATATAAACATCGTCACGTACCTGATCGGTGCAATTGAATTCAAACAATTCATAAATTTGATCGTTTGTGGACACTTCACATTGTTGAATAAATTCTACGATACTAGTAATCATTTTTGATTCCTTTATTAACTGAACAAGATTGTATTATACACCCAATACCATTTATTGTCAAGTATTGGGTGTATGCTGTTTTTACTTTTGTGTACGCAAGAATGCAGCTTTGCTATTGTGAATGTCGTAAGACTTTTCACCAGTTTTCACTACAAACAATTTTGCAGTCCCGCAACTGATTTTAGCTGGGCCCATATTGGGTGCTTTAGTCAGTACTGGGATATGCAGGCCCTGAAAGTTTTTCTCAAACAGAATGCGAGACACTTGGCCCTCGCTTGTTGGCAGTTTAGAAAATACAGTGTTATATTGTGCAATCAAAGTATTGATTTCAACTAGAGACATTTTCATAGGTACCTTTCAAGTGATTAAGAGTATATTATATACCCAATTTCATTTATTGTCAACTTTTCTTTTGTTGTTTTTATGCAACAAAAGTTATTCATAGATAAAATCAACTGAATAAGCCGTCATGATACACGAAAATCCATTTAATGTCAACCCTGATTCACTGAATGGCCTATTATTTTTTATAGTCAATTTTCAATTTGTTGATCTGGTTAGTTGTAAATTTGCTAACAGTATACATACCTGTACGTTGACTGCCTAATAATTGTAACCCGATAAATCCGGATGTAGTATTACTTACAGGAATTATAGCACCAACTTGATTATTAGAATCAACCAATTGAGGGAACATATCTGTTCCGTCTATAACTGTAAAATTACCATGTCCATCATTTATAAAGAATGATGTACCCCATAATTGTTTATTCCTATTTGTCCAATAATGTGCTATTACATCCATATTACCATCACGATTAATATCATTTGGAATTAGATTAAAATAATACTTATATCCTAAGTTATTATTAGTTTGTGTAACCGATACAAATTTACGACCGTCTGTATTTGAAAGTACAGTATATCCTGAATCTTCTGACATTGATAGTCCACCGTTTGCCAGTATGCTATCATAGTTAGGTGTGTTTTTATCTGTAACAGTATTTGGCGGGTAGTATATTATATGAGTTGATATTGAAAATACATCAGGCTTGCCATCATTGTTAACGTCAATTGAAATTGCGGACACTTCAGCAGTATTTGTAAGTTTCACTGGCCAGCCGGGAATTACAGGGTTTGTAATTCCTGAATGAAACCAATCATAACCACCTTGCCCGAACGGACCAGTCGGTAAAGTATTTAGAGTTGAAACATCTAACCCATTTTGACTGCCATATACAATAACATGATTTTTTCCAGTCCAATCTCCTGTAATTAACAAATCATCATATCCGTCACCATTAAAGTCGGCAGTCACCATTGAAGTTTGCTTATCCAAATCATTATTAACCCAAGACGATATCGGGTTTGCTGAGGTAGTAGCTTGACCATTGTTTAGTGATAGCAGCATTGTTGTCCCGGGCACACAACCACTTTCCTGCGCAGGTAATAAAATTTTTGTTGTATGACTACCATCAAATTTGCCTATCGCTATCGCATAAGACCTAGATGAATTTTCTGGAATTGAATTGCTGCTGTTTGTAAACACACCGTTGTTATTAATAGCTACACCAATTTTTGACCCAGTCCACGGTGGCGCATCAAGTCCGGCTTCAGATGCAATAATATCTTTTGATCCATCACCATTAATATCAGCATGCCATATCCACGGTGAATGTAATACAGTTGGGGCTCCTTGTGGGAAATATTTATTAGTTAAATTGATTGTTGAATTTTGATCTCCGACAACCGTTAATGGAATGGGCACTTGCGGATATGATGTTACACTAAAGACAAACTCATTTTTGCCGTCACCATCTAAATCTGCTAATAAACCTGAACGGAAATAATAACTTTTTCCTGAACCACCGTACATACTGTAATCAATTGTTGTTGAACTTGATATTAGGATGTCATTTATACCTAAAGAATTTAGTTGAGGATTATTGCTAGCAGAACCACCACCGCCGCCTCCGCAAGCAGATAAAAGTATAACTACTGCAACAGATATTATTGTAGGCTTAATCTTAATCATTTTTTAGCCGTAGCCGCTTCTGCCGATTTTGCTTGTACGCAAGCAGCCTTGATATTTTGAGCCTTGAATTCCTGTGCGGCTTTAGCACAAGTTTCCTGTTGTTCAAACTGACCCACATACATTACATTGGTAGATGACAACCCTACACCAACTAGAACGATAGTCCAAAACATAATTATGCCTTCAAAATGTTAACGATACGCTGATGGATCATATCCATCTCATCCTGCTCAACATAAAAGTCCGTAGTCGGGTCATAGTACTGACCTTCCTTAGTATCGTAATACAGGACACGTCCGGAGAAATTGAAGGGACCTTCTAGCCCTTTACGCGGGCCGTATTTGGTACGCATTTCATCCATCTGAAACTTATCTGCGATAACTTTGTAGCCCATACAAAACTCCTGTTGTTGACTGAATAAGACTCTATTATATATCCGAAACCATTTACTGTCAAGTTTAGGAATGCTACTTTTAGTTTACTTTTTCGGTAACGGTATAGTTGAAGCGCCAATAACTTATGTCCCGTGAACTGCCGTAGCCGGCAAATCCTCGGCTGTTTTCTACGAGAGTGGCACGACCTTCACGGACCATCTTGTTTGCTAGCTTAATCCACTTAGAGCCCTCAACAACGCGGCAATACCCATCGGCATTCATTACGTCCATCACATCAAAATTAAAACTACGCATAATATTTCTCCTTACGCAACCTTACGAAAATACTGATAGGGCAAGCCCAGATCATAGCACAGATATTCCCAATCTCCATTGGCGTTGCTAGCATCCATGATCCAGCGTAATGCTGTTTCCCGATCACGGGCACCCATGCAAATTGTATCGGTGACATGCTTCTCAAACTTCTCAATAGCATCGGCCTCAAAAACCTTACGCTGGTTCTCATTGTCAGCAATCACACGACCCAGGTACTCAAACTCCTGCTGGAACTGTTCCAGAGTCCAAGTGCTGGTGTCAATACCACGAGGACGAATACCATGTGCGTCCTTGTACATATCCCAGAAAATAGACTGGGCCTGCTCCAAGTCAGACATTTGTTCCCAAGTAGTGAATTCAGACATATTTGCTCCTTTAATCAATCTAAGCCTCTATTATAGACCCAAAACCATTTAATGTCAACCGAAAGCGTATGCCCTAACCCACTCAAATTTGGTGTCAGCCGGCACCCACTTGAACTCAGTCCGCTTACGATAGGTCTTCTCAAAGTCCATGCAGATCATGATCCAACCCCGGTCAGGGCTGAAGCCTACCTTCTCAGCGGCTCGGACGATTTCAACCACCCGGCCGTCTGTCATCTTTGCTACTGTGATCATTGTGTGCTCCATTAATCAATCTAAGAGTACATTATATACCCAAAACCATTTAATGTCAATCCCGTTTCATTACATATTCAAACAGAATCCACTTAGCACGATTCAGACATTGACGGGCATCTTCAGCCCGCATATAGTCAACATCACCGTACTCGGTGTTAACCATTTCTTGGGCGTCACTCATGAGGCTAGCAACCATCATAGCAGGACCGGACAGTTTGAAAGTGATGCTAGATTCCACAGACTCACGCATACCTGCTACGGTCACGCCGTACATACGAACTTCACGTTTTTCTTGCTCTGTCAAACGGTCGTAAACTTGTGTCATAACTAGCTCCTTTAATCAATCTAAGCCTCTATTATAGACCCAAAACCATTTAATGTCAACCGAAATTTTAGCTATGGCCATAAGCAAAAACCCCCGATATCGGGGGGGTTTTATGCTAATTTCCACTTAATCATTTTGTAATGGGAAATACTATCCCTATTGCTAAATCTAATTACAGTATCAAGTGTTATCTCGTGAAACTTGCCCCTATCATAAAAGTAATCCCACAAGTGCATCAATTCATTATTTGAATCAATTTCAATTTTGTAAGGTTTATTTTCATTATCTTTCAACCAATACTCTACAAATTTTCTACTTTTGCGTTTTACTGTAAATTTCTTAACTGGAGTAAGTGTTTTTATTGTAGATAATGATATTT
>Ga0209084_1003116_pt1 | contig 12352 bp, 8 predicted proteins | sample C_130820_MF_Meta_FD_187309 | JGI IMG/M metagenome (GOLD analysis project Ga0209084, IMG submission 187309) | Freshwater microbial communities from Lake Croche, Canada to study carbon cycling - C_130820_MF_MetaG (SPAdes) (version 2) | ecosystem: Environmental > Aquatic > Freshwater > Lake | place... | reverse complement strand
TGCCCGATATGCAAAGCAAGCTAGAGGCACAATTGCGCGGCTTGGGTGCGGGCTTTTTACCGCTGAGCATGGCCCTGCCCTACATCAGCACAGGCCGCCTCGTGGCCAAAGCAGTGACGCAGACCCAACGCACTGGGGAAACCCATTACGCGTGGCGAAACAACCGCAAAACCACACCCGGAAAGGCGTTGCAGTGGTGGTTAGCGCAACTGAAGAGCGAAACAACGCAACGCGCATTGCTGCAACCCCAATATCGCGTGTAGAGTAGACGCATGAAAAAACATTTCGCCATCATTGGCGCCGGTATAGCCGGCATGACCTGTGCACGTACTTTGGCGCAAGCCGGTCACCAGGTGACTGTCTTTGAAAAGAGCCAAGGCTTGGGTGGGCGCATGAGCACCCGCGACACCCCGTTTGGCGGGTTTGACCATGGCGCCCAGTACTTCACCGTGAGGGATGTTCGGTTTGAACAAGCTCTTCAAACCGCACCCGGGGTGTGCAAGCCTTGGAGCGCCAACGCCGTGCGCGTGCTCGACGCCATGGGCCGCGTGGTGGAGGCTGCTCTGCCGCACCGCGAAAAACACTGGGTCGCCAAGCCCGGTATGAATGCCTTGGTCAAAGCCTGGGCGCAGCCACTGCAGGGCCAGGTCCACACGGGCACCCGTGTGATGCGCATCCAGCGCGATGCGTTAAACAAAAAACAATGGCAACTGCAAACCGATGGCGCCGAAGACTCGCACCATGTGTTCGGTGGTTTTGACGGCGTTCTGATGGCCATTCCGCCCCTGCAAGCGCAAGAGCTGCTCACAACTTCCAAGCTAGCGCCGGCCATGGCCAAACAACTCGACAAAGTGCAAATTGCACCTTGCTGGACACTGATGGTGGCCTTCCCCCATGCGGCGCAGCCCATTACTTTGGGGCCCCAATGGAATGCCGCCCGCAGCAATCACCACCGCGTGGCTTGGCTGGCTCGGGAGTCGTCCAAGCCCGGGCGCAATCAGGTTGAGCGCTGGACCATTCAGGCCAGCGCCGCTTGGTCGCAAGAGCACCTGGAAGACTCACCCGAGCGCGTGCAAGCCAAATTGCTCAAGGCGTTTTCCGAGATCACCGGCATTCGCGCCACACCGGCCCATGCCGACGTGCACCGTTGGCGGTATGCCAAGACCTTGCAACCCCTCAAGCAAAGTCACTTGTGGGACGCTGCACTGAATCTGGGCATTTGCGGCGACTGGTGTATAGGGCACCGGGTAGAAGATGGCTTTGTGTCCGGCTTAGCGCTTTCGCTGACTGTGGCCAAATCGGCCTGACTTTTTTCGCATCCGGGCAGCAGGTGGAAGGTACGGCTTATTCAGGGAAATACGTGGGGCGCTTTGCCCCCTCCCCCACCGGCCCGTTGCATGCGGGCTCCTTGGTGGCTGCGCTCGCCGGTTGGCTGCAAGCCCGTGCCCATGGCGGTCAATGGCTGATCCGCATCGAAGACATCGACACGCCTCGCTGCATCCCAGGGGTTGACGCCATCATTTTGAATCAACTGGCCGCCTGTGGCCTGCACAGCGATGGTCCCATCTTGCGCCAGTCTGAGCGCTCCCCACAGTACCAAGCGGCCCTCGACCACTTGGTGGCGCAAGGCTTGGCTTATCCCTGCGCCTGTTCACGCAAAGAGATTGAAGCGGCGCAAACCCTCCCCTTGGTCAGGCACAGCGCGGCGGTCTACCCGGGCACCTGCCGCCAGGGTTTACTCGGCAAACCAGCCAGAGCCTGGCGCTTGAATGTGGGCGCTGTAATTGACACCTTCAAGCTGCCCGTGCCCACCCCCTGGAGCGACGGGTTTTCAGGCCAGCAGTCGCAAAACGTTGCCGCCGCTGTGGGTGATTTTGTGTTGCTGCGCGCTGACGGCTTATGGGCCTACCAATTGGCCGTGGTGGTGGACGATGCCGCACAAGACATCAGCCATGTGGTGCGGGGCGCCGATTTATCAGACAACACGGCACGGCAAATCGTGCTGCAAAAAGCACTGGGTCTGGCAACACCCCTTTACCGTCACACACCTTTGGTGATGGCCGAGGATGGTGAAAAACTCTCCAAACAAAACGGCGCACAGGCGCTGGACTTGGCGAACCCCTTGGCCGCATTGAACGCGGCGGCATGTTTTTTAGGTCTGCCTGCGCAATCGGGTTCGGTGACTTCAGCCTTGGCCCATTGGGTCCAACTGACGCGGCAAGCCTGAGCCTCTACAATTTGCCCTTTGCTTCTCCCGCTTAGTGCATGACCGCTCCCACTTCGGCCACTGTCATAACTTCTGACATGGCCTCTGACATGACCACAGATTCCAGCAACACCATCGACACCGCCGCGCCACGCAAAGGCCCGCCGCCCGATGTGTATTTGCGCACCGTCAAGAGCTACGTGCTGCGTGCAGGCCGCACCACCATCGGTCAAGCCAAGGCCTATGACATCTACGGTCCCACCCACCTGTTGAACTACACCGCACAAGCGCTGGACACCGAAGCCGCCTTTGGACGTTTGGCGCCTGTGATTCTGGAAATCGGTTTTGGCATGGGCGAGGCCACGGCGCACATTGCCAAGGTGCGCCCGCAAGACAATTTCTTGTGCTGTGAAGTGCACGAAGCCGGCGTGGGCGCTTTGCTCAAACGCATTGGCGAGCAGGACCTGCACAACATCCGCATCTTGCGGCACGACGCGGTGGAGGTGATCGACCACATGCTGCCCGAAGGCAGCTTGGACGGGGTGCATATTTTCTTTCCAGACCCTTGGCACAAAACCAAACACAACAAACGCCGGTTGATTCAAGCAGCATTGGTCAAAAAGCTGGCGCTGCGCCTCCAGCCCGGCGGCTACCTGCATTGCGCCACCGATTGGCAACCCTATGCAGAGCAAATGCTGGAAGTGATTGGCGCGGAACCCTTGCTGCGCAACACCGCAACGCCAGAGCAACAAGGCTTTGCTGAGCAACCCGACTACCGACCTCTCACGAAATTTGAAAATCGAGGCCTCAAGCTCGGCCATGGTGTGTGGGATCTGGTGTTCCAACGGGGTTAGGCCATGCACATCCCGACACGCAACGGCGTGGGCCCCAGTTGCGTGTCACTGCCCGCAGGACCTTGGCCGACGGTGTTGGACTTTCTGGTCGAGCGCATGCCCGGTATTTCGCGCGAAGAATGGCTGGATCGCTTGCGCCACCAATTGGTTCTCGATGATTTGGCGCAACCCGTTTGCGCCGATGACAATTACCGCCCCTACACCAAACTGTTCTACTACCGCCACATTGACAACGAGCCGGCGTTGCCGAGCCAAGCGCACATTCTGTTCGAGGATGCGCATTTGCTGGTGGCTGACAAACCGCATTTCATGCCGGTCACGCCGGCCGGCCGTTACGTACAGCAAAGCCTGCTGGTGCAACTCAAACAATTGACCGGCAACGACGACCTGGTGCCCTTGCACCGCATTGACCGTGAAACAGCGGGTCTTGTGCTGCTGGGCAAACGTGTGCAAGACCGTGACGCTTACCACGCCCTGTTTCGCGACAAACACATCCGCAAGGTCTACCACGCGGTCGCTTCATTTGATCCTGACGTGTCATGGCCCCGCATACACACCAGCCGTCTGGTGGCAGGCACACCCTTCTTTCGAATGAGGGAAGTCCCTGGCCAAGCCAACAGCGAAACCCGCATCAGCCTCCTTAAGTCCGAAGGCCAGCACGGGCTGTACCAACTCGAACCCGTCACCGGTAAACGACATCAGTTGCGGGTGCATATGTTGTCGCTGGGTTTGCCGCTGCAGGGCGATTTGTTTTACCCTACCGTATTGCGTGGGCCGGATGAGGCCGAGGACTTCAGCCAGCCTTTGCAATTGCTTGCGCACAGCGTGATGTTTACAGACCCCCATACGCGCCAAGTCCGTTCATTCAGCAGTCAGTTGGGGTTGTCCATCACGCTGTGATTTCAAGCGCGCTCGTTGACCCAGGCTTGAACACTGGCCAAAGCGGCAGGCAAGGCTTGGGCATCGGTGCCACCGGCCATGGCCATGTCAGGCTTGCCGCCACCTTTGCCGCCCACCTGTTGAGCCACAAAATTGGCCAACTCACCGGCCTTGATCTTGCCCACGGTGTCGGCAGTCACGCCAGCGGCGATGTTGACCTTGTCGCCATCGATGGCGGCCAGCACGATTACCGCGGTGGTCTTGAGCTTGTCTTTGAGCTTGTCCATGGTGTCGCGCAAGGTCTTCGCGTCCGCACCCTCCAGTTTGGCCACCAGCAGCTTGATGCCCTTGACGTCCACCGCCTGGGTCAATAGCTCATCGCCCTGGGCCGCAGCCAGCTTGCCTTTGGCGGCAGCCAGCTCTTTTTCCAATGCTTTAACTTGCTCCAGCACCTGTGCGATGCGGTTGTTCAACTCGGCCGGCTGCGCTTTGAGTGTGCCAGCCGCTTGGCTCACGGTGTCCTCCAGCGATTGCAAGTAAGCCAGCGCGTTTTCGCCAGTGAGGGCTTCGATGCGTCGCACGCCTGCGGCCACGCCGCTCTCGCCCACGATTTTGAACAAGCCAATGTCACCCGTCGCTTTGACGTGGGTGCCGCCGCACAACTCGCGGCTGGAGCCAATGTCGAGTACGCGCACGGTCTCGCCGTACTTCTCTCCAAACAACATCATGGCGCCGGTCTTCTGCGCACTTTCAATGTCCATCACCCGCGCTTGCGCCGCGGCGTTGGACAAAATTTCGGCGTTAACGCGGCCTTCAATTTCGCGAATCTGCGCATCGGTCATCGGGGCGTTGTGCGCAAAGTCAAAACGGGTGCGCTCGGCATTGACCAAAGAGCCTTTTTGCTGCACATGGCTGCCCAGCACTTCGCGCAGGGCTTTGTGCATCAAGTGAGTCGCCGAGTGGTTGCGCACGGTGGCGGCGCGCACAGCGGTATCCACTTGGGCTTGCACTGCATCACCCTCTTTCAGGCTGCCCGATGTCAACTCGCCGTGGTGACCAAACACATCGGCCTTGATCTTGAGCGTGTCGGCCACATGGAACTGGCTGTCCGCATTGTGCAGCATGCCTTGGTCACCCACCTGACCGCCCGACTCGGCGTAAAAGGGTGTGGTGTCCAGCACGACCACGCCCGCTTGACCGGCCTTGAGCTCGCTCACAGCGTTACCGTTGACGTACAAGGCCAGCACTTTGGCGTTGGATGTCAGGCCGTCATAGCCGACGAAGTCGTTGCCCCCACCCGAATAGTCCAGCGCCTTGTCCATCTTGAACTTGCCAGCCGCCCGGGCCTGGGCTTTTTGTTTTTCCATGGCGGCAGCAAAACCGGCATCGTCCACCGACAGGCCACGTTCGCGGCACACATCGGCTGACAGATCGAGCGGAAAGCCATACGTGTCGTGCAGCTTGAAAGCCACTTCACCGGGCAGCACCTTCACGCCACCGGACAGTGCCGTGTCCAGAATCTGCATGCCTGTTTCCAGCGTCTCAAAGAAGCGCTCTTCTTCAATGCGCAAGATGTCTCTGATGCGCTCGGCCTGGTCGGCCATGTTGGGGTAAGCAGCACCCATCAGCGTGACGAGGTCGGGCACCAGTTTGTGAAAGAAAGGCGTTTTCTGGCCGAGCAAATAACCATGCCGAATGGCGCGGCGGATGATGCGGCGCTGCACATAGCCACGGCCTTCGTTGCTCGGTACCACACCATCGCTCACCAAGAACGCGGTGGCGCGGATGTGGTCAGCGATCACGCGCAAACTCTTGTGGCTCAAATCGGTACAACCGGTCTCACGCGAAGCGGCCTTGATCAGCACATCAAAAATGTCGATCTCGTAGTTGCTGTGAACATGTTGCAGGATCGCGGCAAGACGCTCCAGGCCCATGCCGGTGTCCACGCAAGGCGCAGGCAGCGGCGTGACGGCACCGGTCTCATCCATGTTGAACTGCATGAACACGTTGTTCCAGATTTCGATGAAGCGGTCGCCGTCTTCATCAGGGCTGCCGGGTGGGCCGCCGGGAATATGGTCGCCATGGTCATAGAAAATTTCAGAACAAGGGCCACAAGGGCCGGTGTCGGCCATCATCCAGAAGTTATCAGACTTGTAGCGACCGCCTTTGTTGTCGCCGATGCGGATGATGCGCGTTTCTTTCACGATGCGCTCAGGCGTCCAACCCGCCTTGACAAAAATACCTTCCCAAATGGCATAGGCCTCCTCGTCTTCCATGTACACCGTGGCATACAGCTTGTCGGCAGGGAGTTTGTAGACCTCGGTCAAAAGTTCCCACGCCCACTCCAAAGACTCGCGCTTGAAGTAGTCGCCAAAAGACCAGTTGCCCAACATCTCAAAAAAGGTGTGGTGGCGTGCGGTGTAACCCACGTTTTCCAAATCGTTGTGCTTGCCACCGGCCCGCAAACAGGCTTGCACAGACGCGGCGCGCACATAGGAGCGCTTGTCGGAGCCCAAAAACACATCTTTGAACTGGACCATGCCCGAGTTGGTGAACATGAGCGTGGGGTCGTTGCCAGGCACCAAGGGGCTGGACGCCACCACGGTATGACCTTTGGACGCGAAAAAGTCCAAAAAGGTCTTGCGAATGTCGGCAACGGAAATAACGTCTTGGCTCATGGTGTTTTCACAGGGGGATGCTGGTGGAGGTGCAACTTGGCATTATAAGTTTGCGCCTCTCAGACAAGATGAAGGGCGTTATGCCCTGCTCATGACGGCTCTTGCGCTTTACGCATGGACCTTCTCTGAAAGCAGGACGGCATGGCACTCGGCTTCGTTCGTGTCCTCCGGCCTTCGGCCTCCTCCTTGACCTCACTGCGCCCAGCGCCGTGCCATCCTGCTTTGAACCGCAATGTTGGAGAGTCTGAATGAAGTCCTATTGCGCGCCAAAATAGCTTCCAAAGGGCCGTGGTGTGGATGGTGCTGCGAAGTCAAGGGGGAGCCCGCAAGGCGGAGGACATGAGCGGAACCATCCGCACCATGGACCTCGCCAACTGCAAACCCTTTAGCGCCATGAAATTCGCTTTTGCGACAATTCACACCCGCAGACTGCGCTAAGCTGTAGGCCAGGGCAAAAATTCAGCTCGCATCACAGAGCCCCCCCGTTAAACCCTAATAGGAGAACCCCATGGACATGAAAACATCACCCCTCGCCCTGCTGAACGACCCCAGCCTGCTCAAAACCGACGCCTTGATCAACGGCAAATGGGTGGCCGGTTCCAGCCGCTTTGACATCACCGACCCCGCCACCGGCGCGGTGTTGGCGAATGTGGCCAACCTCGGCCCCGCTGAAGCCGAGGCCGCGATTGCTGCCGCCAATGCCGCCTGGCCGGCCTGGAAGGCCAAGACCGCCAAGGAGCGCAGCATTATTTTGCGCAAGTGGTACGACTTGCTGATGGCCAACCAGGACGACCTGGGCCGCATCATGACCGCCGAGCAAGGCAAGCCCCTGGCCGAAGCCAAAGGCGAAGTCGCTTACGGCGCCAGCTTTGTCGAGTGGTTCGCCGAGGAAGCCAAGCGCATCAATGGCGAGACTCTGCCGCAGTTCGACAACAGCCGCCGCCTATTGGTGCTCAAGCAGCCGATTGGTGTGTGCGCCGCCATCACGCCCTGGAACTTTCCGCTGGCGATGATCACCCGCAAGGTCGCGCCCGCCCTGGCCGCCGGTTGCCCGGTGATCATCAAGCCGGCCGAACTCACACCGCTCACCGCGCTGGCTTCGGCCGAGTTGGCCATGCGCGCCGGCATCCCGGCCGGTGTGTTGAACATGATCACTGCCGACAGCGACAACTCCATTGCCGTGGGCAAAGTGCTGTGCGCCAGTGATGTGGTGCGCCACATCAGTTTCACCGGCTCTACCGAAGTGGGCCGCATCCTGATGGCGCAGTCCGCGCCCACCGTCAAAAAAATGTCGCTGGAGTTGGGTGGCAACGCGCCCTTCATCGTGTTTGAAGACGCCGACATTGACAGCGCGGTCGAAGGTGCTTTTGCCAGCAAATACCGCAACGCCGGCCAAACCTGCGTCTGCACCAACCGTTTTTACGTGCAAGAGGGTGTGTACGAGGAGTTTGTGAAAAAGTTCGCTGCCAAGGTGCACACCGCCAAAGTGGGCAACGGCTTTGAAGACGGTGTGAACCAAGGCCCCTTGATCGAAGAGGCGGCACTGGTCAAAGTGCAGCGCCATGTGGATGACGCCGTGGCCAAGGGCGCTCGGGTGCTGGTGGGTGGCAAGCGCCTCTCCAGCATGGGTTCAGGCCAGTTCTTTGAACCCACGGTGGTGGCCGACGCCACACCCGACATGCTCTGCGCCAAAGAAGAAACCTTTGGCCCCTTTGCGCCCATCTTCAAATTCAAGACGGAGCAAGAAGCGATTGATGCCGCCAACGACACCGAGTTTGGACTGGCCAGCTACTTTTACAGCCGCGACGTGGGCCGCATCTTCCGCGTGAGCGAAGCGCTGGAGTACGGCATGGTCGGCATCAACGTGGGCATTTTGGCCACCGAGCATGTGCCCTTTGGTGGTGTCAAGCAATCGGGACTGGGGCGCGAAGGCTCACACCACGGCATGGACGACTATGTGGAAATCAAGTACCTGTGCATGGGCGACATCCACAAGTAATTCAACGTCACGCCGCCTTGTCTTTGTTCGGTGCAAACCACGCCACGTAGAGTGCGGGCAAGGCCACCAAAGTGAGCAAGGTGGCGGTGAACAAACCGCAGATCACCACGATCGCCAAAGGCCGTTGGGTCTCAGAGCCAATGTCATGCGACAGCGCCATGGGTAACAAGCCCAGGGCCGCCAGCATGGCCGTCATCAGCACCGTGCGCAGACGCTGCATAGAGCCTTCGCGCACGGCATCGACCACGCTCATGCCGGCCGACTGCAACTGCTGAAACACGCTGAGCATCACCACGCCATTGAGCACCGCCTGCCCGCTCAAAGCAATGAAGCCAATTGCTGCGGACACCGACAAGGGAATAGAGAAAATCCACAGCCCTACAAAGCCACCGATCAGCGCCAAGGGCACATTGACCAAAATCAGACTCGCGGTTTTGAATGAACCAAAGGCGTCAAAGAGCAGCACAAAAATCAGCAACAACGAAATGGGCACCACCACCGACAGGCGTTGCATGGCGCGCTCCTGGTTTTCGAACTCACCGGACCAGGTGATGTTGTATTCAGGTGGGAGCTTGACGTTCTTTTTCACTCGGTCTTGCATATCAGCCACCACTGAACCCATGTCGCGGTCTTTGATGAAAATACCAATCGCCATGGTACGGCGACCCGCTTCACGGGCGATGTTCATCGCGCCGCTAGTCTCCCGGATCGTGGCCACATTGCCAAGCATCGTGTAGCCACCATCGGGCGTAGCGATCGAAATGCCTGACAAGTTGGCAATCGCACGGCGATCTTCTGGCAGCCGCACGGCGACGGAGAATTTGCGCTCGCCTTCCCAAATTTGGGTGGCAGATTTACCGGCCAAAGCCGATTCGATCACGTCCTGAATGTCACCTACATTCAGGCCGACACGCGCTGCGCTGTCGCGATTGATGTCGATCACCAACTGCGGCAAATCGCCTAAACGGTCAATTTCTCCACGCTGAACGCCAGCGACCTGTTTGATTTCACGCTGAATCGCTTCAGCCACCTGCCTCAGTTCGACCAAATCGGTCCCCGACACCTTGACCACAATTTGGCCTTTGATTTGGGAAATGGATTCCAACACGTTATCGCGAATAGGCTGTGAAAATGCAGGATCAATGCCTGGAATGGTCGTCAGTTGATGGTCCATTTCATCAATCAATTGATCACGCGTCAGACCCTTTCGCCATTCTTCTTGCGGTTTCACATCGATAAAAACCTCTGCCATCGACAAGGTTTTAGGATCTGTTCCGTCTTCGGGCTGACCCGATTTAGACACCGCAGTACGCACCTCTGGAATAGTCAACAGCACCTTGCGTGCTTGGTTGAGAATTTTGGAGGCTTCATCACTGGACAGGCTAGAAGGCATGTCAAAATTGGCCCAAAAAGTGCCCTCGTTCAATTCAGGCAAAAACTCAGAGCCCAAGCGGGATGCCGCACCCATGGCCAAGCCGAACAGCGTCAACGCAATGATGACAACCTGCTTGCGATGGATCAGAGCCCAATTCAAAATCGGGGCATACAAGCCCTTCAAACTGGCCACCAACTTGTTGTCGCCATGCGGCAGTTTTTTCCGCAGCATCCAGAAGGCCAACAAAGGCACCAGAGTCAGTGAAAATATCAAAGACCCGACCAAGGCGGTGGTGACGGACAAAGCCATGGGTTGGAAAATCCGACCTTCGTGACGCTGCAATGCAAATATCGGAATGTGGGCCGCGATGATAATCAACATCGAGAACAAAGTCGGTCGACCCACCTCATTGGTCGCATTCAGGATCACCTCGCGGCGCTCGTTTTCATTCATGTCCTCGCTGTTTTGAGCAAGTCGGTGCATGATGTTTTCAATCACAATGACAGCGCCATCCACAATGATGCCGAAGTCCATAGCACCCAAACTCAGCAAATTGGCCGGCACACCCATGATCTTAAGACCCAGGAATGTGGACAACAAGGCCAAAGGGATCACAACGACCACGGCCAAGCTGGCACGCATGTTGGACAAGAAAATATAAAGCACCAAGGACACCAACAAAGCACCTTCGACCAAATTCTTGAACACAGTGGTCAGGGTTTTGGCCATCAACCAAGTGCGGTCATAGAAAGGAACGATCTGAACGCCCTTGGGCATCCCTTTGATGTTGAGCTCTGCTATTTTTTCTTTCACGCCTTTGAGGACCACGCTGGGATTTTCCCCTTTGCGCATGATCACAATGCCCGTCACTACATCGTCGTCGTCGTCTTGCCCAACGACGCCCAAACGGGGAATGGCACCTATTTTGATTTGTGCAATGTCACGGATCAAAATAGGCGTTCCGTTACGCGCAGTCACAACGATTTTTCCAATGTCTTCTTCCGAGCGGAGCAAGCCAATACCGCGAATCGCGAACTGTTGTGCCCCTTGTGCGACATAACTGCCACCCGCATTGGAATTGCCTCGACCCAAGGCGTCCAAGAGATTTTGCATACTCAGTTTGTAAGCACGCAATTTGTCCAAATCGGGTTGCACTTCATACTGCTTGATGAAGCCCCCCATTGCAACGACATCGGCCACACCAGGCACGGTGCGCAGACCCCGTTCCACCACCCAGTCCTCTATCGAACGCAACTCGGTTGTGGTTTGACCGTCACCGCGCAAACGGTACCGCATCACCTCACCGACGGGCGTTGCATTGGGTGCCACATTCACCTGAGAACCCATGGGCAAATCGACGCTGTTCAATCGTTCGTTCACCTGCTGACGAACAATGTTCACATTGGCCGCATCGTCATAGGTAATGACGGTATAAGACAAGCCAAACTGCGTGTGTGAGAACAAACGAATCGAATTGGGCAAGCCAGATAAGGCTGTTTCAATGGGCAATGTGACTTGCTTTTCTACTTCCTCCGCTGCACGCCCCGGAAACAAAGCAATCACGGTGACTTGTGTATCCGTGACATCCGGAAAAGCTTCAACGGTCAGGTTTTTGAATGCAAAAATGCCAGACATCACAAACAACAAAGTGCCCAGGACAATGAACACCGGCTGGTGCAGGGCGTATTGAATCAGCTTCTTCATTTTGCGGCTGCCGGTTTTGAAGCTTCCAACATGGCGCTCTTTTTAGGCAAGTCGGCAGCCATGCGGAACTCACGTGCCAGCAATAAGCCGTTATCGGTCACCACCTTGTCGCCCACAATCAGACCGCTGCTGATCACCGACTCCTTGGCGCCTTCATAGGCCAAGTCCACATCGCGCACCTCATACGTACCAGGTGCGGACTCCACAAACACACGATGCTGTGTGCCGCGCAAGAAAACACCGGTTGCCGGGACCACCACACCTTGACCGAGGTTCCGCTGAATCCGGGCAGTCCCCAACATTTCGGCTTTCAATAAGCGCTGAGGATTGGCAATCGCACCCCGAATTTTGATGGTTCTGGTGACAGGATCAATAAAATCAGCAGCCGCGACCACTTTGCCTTTGAAGACCTGACCTGGCATGGCCTGCACCAGTAAATCAAAACTGGAACCAGGCTTTAAAGTACTGACATCCGCCTCTTTGGCGTCAATTTGCACCCACAGTTGAGAGGGGTCAGTCACAACAAACAAGGCCGGCATGCCGGGCCCGCTTTGCTCCGAGCGAAGCTCTTGACCTGGATTGACATTGCGTTCAACCACGACACCATTCAACTCTGACACCAGTGTCAGCTGCTGATTCACCTGCTGACCCCCGCCA
>Ga0209084_1003114_pt1 | contig 12356 bp, 13 predicted proteins | sample C_130820_MF_Meta_FD_187309 | JGI IMG/M metagenome (GOLD analysis project Ga0209084, IMG submission 187309) | Freshwater microbial communities from Lake Croche, Canada to study carbon cycling - C_130820_MF_MetaG (SPAdes) (version 2) | ecosystem: Environmental > Aquatic > Freshwater > Lake... | reverse complement strand
ATCCTAGAAAAATTGAAGGATTTAGGTCTAAACTATTAAGTCCAGAACCTTTTTGGGATGGAGAACATATGTACACTGGTGGAGGTGATAAGTATGTATTATTACACCAATATAATAGAGTACCAACAATTAATGATTACATAAGGAAGAAATATGAGTGATATTATAACATTTAATACTGAGAGTGGTGTATACACACCTCCAACAAGAAGCAACAGTTCAGACCCATGGCATCATTTGCCTGCAGCTGAGTGGGTGCAAAAACAAATTGATTGGGCAAATCAATCAGATCCATCAGGCTTGGGATTGGTTGAACCTATTTCAAAACTTAGTGGTCGAAAATTAATTGGAGTTGAAATCGGTGTTTGTTTAGGCGCAACAACAGAATCTTTATTAAATAATATACCTAACATCGAAAAGATATATGCTGTAGATAACTATCCTACATTTGTTGATTGGAATGGTGGTGATATGAATGCAGAACGCCAAGAGTTAATGAAACAATATGCTAAAACTTTATTAACTCCTTTTGGTGGTAAAGTTGAATTCTGTTATGAATCAAGTGTAGAATTTGCAAATCGTTTTAAAGAAGAACATTGTTTGGATTTTGTGTTTATCGATGGTGACCATTCAGAAGAAGCCTCATATCGTGATTTTTGTAATTTTTATCCGTTAGTTAAAAAAGGTGGTATTTTTGCTGGACATGATATTGTTTTGGAGTCTGTAAAAAAATCATTAGAAAAATATCTAGGTGAAAATTTCTCAAAAGTTATTACAGTAAGTAATAATGCTTGGTATATGATTAAGGAATAATATGAAGAAACATAAAAAGATTATTGTTTGGGGTGCCAAGTTTGATACTGGTCATACTCATGCCTTTGTACATGATCCAATTATCAATGCAGCCAAATATTTAAATCTAGAAGTGTATTGGTTAGATAATCGAGATAATGTTCCTGATGAATTTTTTGATGACTCTTTGATTATATCGGAACAATGGTTAGTTTTTGCCAATGGTAATAGTCACAAATTACCTTTAAGAAAATCTTCAACTTATATCATACACTATCTTGGTAATAAAGGACCTGTTGAAGGTAATCCTGGTGCTTCAATGTATGTTGATAAAGTTGGCAGATTAATTGATTTTAGATTTGCCAATAATTGGGGTGTCAATGGCGTAGAAGATAAGAATTATGCCTATACATTTGAAAAAGAAAAGTATACTCCAATCAATGATGGTACATCTTATTTCCAAAAAGGTGATGACTATGATATTTTTTATTCAATATGGGCTACTGATTTATTACCAAGTGAAATAGATTTTGAAACAAGACTTACTAAATTTAAAGAGCCAAAATATTCATTCTTTGGTGGAACAATTCGTGAAGATAACCAAGAAATGTTTATTCCCTTTATTGAAGCCTGTAAAAAGAATAATCTTCCATTCATTTATAATTCTCCGTGGAATAATCCATTAACAATAAGTCAAATTAGGTCTGCTGTTGTTGAGTCTTATTTACCTCTTGACTGCAGACCAAAAAATCATTTGGCTAACGGATATATTTCATGTAGGTCGATTAAAAATATTAGTTATGGAGCTTTGTGTCTGACCAATTCAAAAGAAACTTATGATTTTTTTGATGGTGAAATTGCTTATGCTGATAATACAGGAGATTTATTTTATGTAGCAAAAGAAATGCAAGATGATCCAAAAACAAAAGATTTAATTTTGAATCAAATGAAGAAAATAAAAGATAAACATACCTATGTTAATAGGTTAACAGATATGATTACAGCATCGGAGATGGTATGAAAAAAACAGCATTTATTACTGGCATTACAGGCATGGTTGGTTCACACCTTGCCGAATATTTAATTGAAAACACAGATTGGGATATCGTTGGTTTAATCCGATGGAGAAGTCCACTAGATAACATCAGAAGTTTAATTGATTCTATTAATAATAAAGATAGAGTTAAATTAGTTTACGGTGATTTGAATGATAGTCTATCAATTGATACTGCAATCAAAGAAAATAAACCTGATTATGTTTTTCATTTGGCTGCACAGAGTTTTCCTAAAACAAGTTTTACTGCACCACTTGATACATTAAACATTAATATTCAAGGTACCACAAGATTACTAGAAGCCTGTAAGAAATGGTGTCCGTCTGCTGTAATTCATGTTTGTGCCTCATCAGAAGTATTTGGTAGAGTGCCAAAAGAGAAGTTACCTATTGATGAAGAATGTTCATTTCATCCTGCCTCACCATATGCTATTTCTAAAGTTGGAACTGACCTTGTAGGACGGTTCTACGCAGAAGCTTATAACATGAATATCATGACAACAAGGATGTTTACACATACAGGTCCAAGGCGAGGTGATGTATTTGCTGAATCCACCTTTGCAAAACAAATTGCAATGATTGAAGCTGGTCATATCGAACCTGTTGTCAAAGTTGGTAATCTAAAAAGTCTAAGAACGATTGCTGATGTCCGTGATGCAGTTCGAGCATATTATATGTTAGTTACAATTAATCCAACACCAGGACAATATTATAACATTGGTGGTACATACACTTGTGAGATTGGTGATTTATTAAACACTTTAATTTCTATGTCTCCAATGAAAGATAGTATTAGAATTGAAACTGATCCAGATAGATTGAGGCCAATTGATGCTGATTTACAAGTTCCAAACACAGAAAAATTTAGATTACATACTGGATGGGAGCCTGAAATACTTTTTGAAAAAACAATGTTAGACTTGTTAAACTATTGGCGAGAAAGAGTTGCTGAGAACAATGGAAAGTTTGTGATTAGATGATTATCATTAGAACACCTTTTCGTATTTCTTTTTTTGGTGGTGGTACAGATTATCCAGCTTGGTATAGAGAAAATGGTGGTAGTGTTCTATCTACCACTATTAGTAAGTATTCCTTTCTTGTATTAAGGAAGTTACCAAAAATATTTGATTATAATTATCGTATTAGATATTATGAGAGGCAAGAAACTCAAACGATTGATGAAATACAAATACCAGTTATTCGGGAAGCAATAAAATTTATGGGTTTTGAACATGGGCTTGATATTACACACCATGGCGATTTACCTAATCGTACAGGTATTGGTTCTAGTTCAAGTTTTTCGGTTTCATTACTACATGGATTGGCCGCATTAAAAAATCAACAATTAACCAAAAGAGATTTAGCTCTTAGTGCAATTAACTTAGAACAGAATATTTTGGGTGAGGCTGTTGGTTCACAAGACCAAGTTGCAGCTGCATTTGGTGGATTCAATCGTATTAATTTTGGTGGTTACTCCGAATTTACTTGTTCACCTTTACATTTAAAGAAAAGTAAATTAAAAGAACTTGAATCATGGGTCCAACTATTCTTCACCGAACAACTAAGAAACTCACATGATATTGCTGATAAAAAAATTAATAATATTAAAAACAAAAAAGTTGATTTAAAGTTAATGCAAGAATTAACTATTGAGGCTGAGGATATTTTATTTAATGGTACAATATTAGACTTTGCTAAATTATTAAATGAACAATGGCGTATCAAAAAAGAAATAGAAAAATCAATAACAAATACCGATATTGATGAGATATACAATATTGGTATTAATTCTGGTGCTGTAGGTGGTAAGTTGTTAGGTGCCGGAGGTGGTGGGTTTATATTATTTTTAACTCCACCAGAATTACAACAACAAGTTGCCGATAAATTAAAATTGAAACAAGTACCTGTTAATTTTGAATATCTAGGCAGCCAAATGATTTATCATGACTATCAAGACCAAGAGGAATAATATGAAGATTTTTGTCGCAGGCCACCGTGGATTAGTAGGTTCTACAATAACAAAACTATTACAAAATAGTACCGATGAAATTGTGTGTAGAACATCCAAAGAGTTAGATTTATCCAACCAACAAGCTGTCAATGATTTCTTTTCACAACATAAATTTGACCAAGTTTATATGTCAGCTGCTAAAGTTGGTGGAGTACATTCAAATAATATTTTTCCAGGTGAATTCATCTATAAAAATTTAATGATACAAACCAATGTTATTCATGCGGCTCATGTCAATGATGTTCAAAAGTTATTGATGTTAGGTTCAAATTGTATTTACCCTAGAGTTACAGAACAACCTATTAAAGAACATCTGTTGATGACTGGTCACTTAGAATCAACAAATGAACCATATGCAATCGCAAAGATTGCTGGTGTGAAAATGTGTGAAAGTTATAATAGACAATATGGTCGTGATTATAGAAGTGTATTACCTTGTAATCTTTATGGACCTGGTGATAATTTTGATGTAGAAGCAGGTCACGTTGCTGCAGGCACCATCCATAAAATGCATACTGCAAAAGTTAATGGTGATAGTACCGTTAATATTTGGGGAACTGGCAAACCTAGGAGAGAATTTTTATATGTGGATGATATGGCAGAGGCCTGTATCCATGTAATGAATGTGGAAAAAGAAAAGTGGGATTCAGTTACCGAACCTATGAGAAATTTTGTTAATCTAGGTTCTGGTTATGATGTGTCAATTGCCGATTTCGCAAAAATAGTTGCAGAAGTTATTGACTTTCGAGGTGAATTAGTATATGATATTAGTAAGCCTGATGGTACTATGAGTAAACTTACCGATAATAGTAAAATAAATTCTTTAGGTTGGTATCCTAGGGTTGAATTAAAAGATGGATTAAAAAGAACATATGAGTGGTATCTTAATGGAGAAAATAGATGAATAAAGTAGTTTTGGTTACTGGTGGTTTTGATCCAATTCATTCTGGACATATTAATTATTTTGAGAAAGCAAAATTATTGGGTGACGGAGGTATTCTAATTGTTGGATTAAATTCTGATGCTTGGTTAACTCGTAAGAAAGGCAAACCTTTTATGCCATGGTCTGAAAGGTCGAAAGTTGTTAATGCTATCAAGCCAGTTGGTTTTGTTTTAGAATTTAATGATGACGATGATAGCTCTAAATTTGCTATCAAAGCAACCAGATTAATGTGGCCTAGTGCAAAAATTATATTTGCTAATGGTGGTGATAGAGTTGAAGGTAATACATTAGAAATGGACTATGTGAAAGAGAATCAAGATAAAAATGTTGAATTTGTTTTTGGTGTCGGAGGATCAAACAAAATGAATTCATCTTCATGGATATTAGAAAATTGGACAAAGAATGATAATTGATATTGGGTCAGGACCACATCCTAAGCCAGATGCTGATGTTCGAATGGATATGCACCAATGGGGTAATGTGAACTGTTTACATAATCTAATAAAAATACCTTATCCTTTAGAAAGTGAAACATTTGATAAAGCTTACATGGGTGATGTGATTGAACATATCTACATTTTTAAAATTGATAAAGTATTACAAGAAGTCAAACGTATTTTAAAACCAAATGGTATACTAGAAGTTGCTGTACCTGATGTTCGTTGGATATGTGAAAGAATGGTTAAAGGTGATTGGAATACTATGGCTAATGTATCATGGTTGAACCCAACCGATGATCCATGGAGTAATGCTATGTCTTATTTGTTTGGTGGATTTCATCATCCTACTGAATACACAATGGAAGGCATGGGTCATGTAAACGGATTTGATGAAGAATCCCTCACTAAACTATTGGTGAAGAATGGATTTACTGATTGTAAAAGAGTTCCTGATTTAAGAAATCCTGAACCGGCTAGAGGTTCTGTGTTAAAAATGATTGCGGTGAAAAAATGAAATTATGTTTTGTAGTACATCGATATGCACCTTTCCCTGGTGGTTCTGAATACTATGTTCAACAGATGGCCGAAGAGGCATTAAGTCGTGGACATGATGTGACTGTATTGGCTGGTGAACACAAAGGTGATTTGAATGGTATTAAAGTTACTTCAGAAGTCAGTTCTTTAATTAATAAAGATTTAATAATTATACATGGCGGTGATGTTCATGTTCAAAATTATGTATTGTCTATGGCGAAAAACATTAATTCTCCTATATTATATCTTTTAATTAAGCCGTCAGAGAGTCCAGTTTGTTTACAAGCCTTAAAAGATGTTAAGTATATTGGTTGTTCCTCTCTTGATGATTGGACACATACTCAAAAATGGAAAGTAAATAATAAATCGGTACAAGTCCGTCACGGTATTTCATTACAAGATTGTACTGGAACCCAAGGCATATTCAAAGACAAATATAGTATACCAAAAAATAAGAGAATGTTTTTATCTTGTGGTGGATATTGGCCTAATAAAAAGATGATAGAACTTGCCGATGCCTTTCGTACAGCCAACTTAGAAGATTCTGTCTTGGTTACGACAGGTTACGACAATCGACATAACATCATGCCTCATGCTTCTGAGAATGTTATTCCATTAATGGTCGAAGATCCAAGAGATATAAAAGACGCCATTGCTGATGCTGACTGTTATGTTATGAATTCAGATGCTGAAGGCTTTGGTTTGGTATTATTAGAGTCTATGTTGAATAAAACTCCATGGATTTCTCGTAATATTGCTGGTGCCAAAGTCTTGGCCAAATATGGTACAACTTATAATACCGAAAAAGAACTAGTAGAAATACTTAGAAAATGGAGAACTCCTGATGTATCAGCCGCATATGAATATGTGGTAAACAATCACCTCATTAAAAATACTGTAGATGACATTGAGAAATTGTTAAAATCCGAATAATTTTGGCACTATGTATCGAAGCCAATCTTTTGACATTTTGGCTATATAAATGTAAATGTTGTATAAATAAGTAAACTAGCAACCAAAGTGTGTTGCAAATCTAGAGGAAAAACAATGTTATCATTTATGAGCTTTTTAAAAGAAGAGGCCGAAGAAGGTGGACAACTAAAGCATATTACTCATGCTGAAGATAGGCCTTTAATGCATGGCCATGATGGTTTTGAACACGCAGTCGGAGCTTTAGAGAAAGCTCATGCTCAAATCAAGTCAGGTCAACAAAGTTCCAATCTTACAATGAAATATGATGGTTCTCCGTCATTAGTTTTTGGTCATCATCCTAAAACTGGTAAGTTCTTTGTTGCCACCAAATCAGCCTTCAATAAAGAACCTAAGATTAACTATACAGATAAAGATATTGAAAGAAATCACGGTCATGCACCAGGCTTAGTAAAAACACTCAAACACGCATTAAAACATCTACCAAAAGTAACACCAAAGAGTGGTGTGTATCAAGGTGATTTGATGCATCATGCCGAAAATAAAACTATAAGTGAAAGTTATGTTAATGAGGCTGTATCATTTACTCCAAATACAATCACATATACTCCTAAAGACAAAAAAGAAGAAGATAAGGTTAAAAAATCTAAAGTTGGTATAGTTGTACATCAAGAATATCATATTCCTGATGTTAGTAAACTTAGCCATGATTATGTTAATAGAGCGATGGCTAGTATGAGAGCCTCACCTCATCCAGATTTAAGTAAGTTCAAAGAACATCCAGATGTTCATTTACATGGTGCTGAACATGACACAAGTAAAGTAAAACACTCAGAAGAAAACGAAAAGACATATCAGAAGCATATGGCTGCAGCAAAAGCTATACATACCACGCATGGTCATAAAATGTATGATGCCATTCATCCTAAGCATAGTGGTGATTCTGGTCATTTAGCAACATACATAAATCATACTGTAAGAACAGATGAAGTACCTAGTGTTAAGGGGTTTAAGGAACATCTACAACGCCAACACGAAAAGAATATTGTTAAAGCCAAGTCAGAAAAAGGTAAGGCAGAAAAAACTAAACAACGTGATGATGAGTTGGCTCATGTCGAGAAACATAAAGGTCATTATGAGAATCTATTGGCAATGCACCACCATCTACATCAAGCCAAAAATGCTTTGGTTAATTCTTTAGAAACACATGAAGGTCGTTATCAACACCACATCAATGGTAAGAAATCTAAACCTGAAGGATTTGTTGTGAATTATACACATGAAGGTAAAGAAGAACCAACTAAATTGGTCAACCGTGCTGAATTTGCTAAACAAAATCTATTGAAAGTAAGGAAATAAAAATGTCAATTCAATTGCAAATATACTTAGAGAGAGCTGGTGTATTATCAGAATCAGTCCGTATGGGTAAAGTTATGCAATTTGCTGCCAAAGCTCATGAGGCTTGGAGAAAACAACATATTAAAGACAAAGGTGATGTTCCTAGAGTTAAAAAGAATAGTGATGGTACTGAAGGTGATATCAATGTACCTTTTCATAAACTACACCCCGATTGGCAAAAAGAAAATATTGCTGCAGGTCATGCCGCTTTGGCAGCTGTAAAGAAACATCCACATGATATGGAAAAAGCATCTGAACACGTTCATAATGAATGGATGAAACGTAATCCTAAAGCAGATTATAACGCAGACCAACATAAACCATATAATGAATTGCCGGAAGATGAGAAAGAAAAAGATAGAGTTCATGTCCGGACAATGATGGGTTTAAAAAATAAATGAAAACTTTTAGAAGTTTTTTATTAGAAGTAGAAGGACGTGGAACTTTAACCGCATCAGGTGCAAACGGCGAGATTCACAAAAAGAAATATATTGATCCTCATGTTGGTTCAAAAACTCCTACTCATGTTTTGGCTAAAGAGCATGATGATTTACCCAAAGGTTCTTCCGTAAAAATACACAAAGTTGAACATATTAATGGTAAAATCCATGTTCACGCAGAAGATGAAACCGGTAATCATCATGTTATTCCAATTTCAAAATTACATAAACCAGGTGAAGCCCCTCCAAATAAAGGTCATGATTATGAATCTAAGTTTGTTGAGAGAATGAAACATCATGGAATTATGCCAAAAGAAATGAAGGGTGCTGGTTCGAGTGGGGGTACAGATTTTGCAATTCATAATAAGAAAAAAGGTAAATTTCATGCAGCCTCAGTAACAGGAAGTTTGCTCAACGGCGAGACAAAAAATGGTACAACCGCTGCTATGGGTCAATTAACTATTCACCATACAAAAGAGAATGGTTGGCATATTAAAGATTCACAAAAAACAAAAAGACCAGAATATGCAAAACATATTGAAAAATCTGGTATTTTGGATCATATGAACAAACATCATCCAGATCCACAAAATGAACCAACAACTTCTTCTGGTAGAGCAAAAACAATTACAATCAAACATCCAAATTTACATCCAGCTGAAGGTTATTTAAAAGACCATCATGTTCATGTTTTACAAGTTGGTGGTCATGGAACTTATAAAGTTGGTCATAAAGACGAAACCGGACATGGTCTTCCATCAATTTCTGGTCATGGAGAATGGAGAATTAGAGAAAAACAAAAAGGCAATAAAGGTGCCCGCACTGTTGCTTTTCATCCCGATGGAGTAAAAGGATTGAATAAGAGCCATGTGGATTTAGACAAAGATTCTGATATACACGCATTCAAAAAAACTTTAGGACACAAATAAAATAATGAAATCGTTTTTAGAGATTATTGAAGAAGCCAAACAAGGTGAGAAGCACGCCGTGTTGACCTTTGGCCGGATGAACCCTCCAACCACAGGTCACTTAAAGGTTATTGATAAAGTAAAAGAAATTGCACATAAGGTTGGTGGTTCACATCATATTATTGTATCACATTCACAAGATACTAAGAAGAATCCATTGAGTGGTGAACAAAAGGTCAAGCATTTAAAGAGATATTCACCTGGCACCAATATTGAATCTTCTTCGAAAGAAGAACCATCTATTTTTCATCATGCATCCAGATTATACAAAAAAGGTGTAACACATCTTCATGTTGTGGTTGGTTCTGACCGTGTAAAAGAATTTCGTGAAGCATTAAACAGATATAATGGTGTATCAGGTAGACATGGACACTATAAGTTCCATAAGATAACAGTTCATTCTGCTGGTCAAAGAGATCCTGATGCCGAAGGTTCTGAAGGTATGTCTGGCACTAAGATGAGAGAGCACGCCAAGAATAAGAATTTTGGTGAGTTCCGTAAAGGTGTTCCTGCTCATGTATCTGATGCTCATGCCAAAGAATTAATGAATGATACTCGCAAAGGTATGGGGTTACATGAATCAGCTGAACATGGTAGATTCAAAGCAATCTTTGTAACTGGTGGACCTGGTTCTGGTAAAGATATTATTATCCGTGAAGCCATTCCATCTACTAAGATTGTAGAATTGAACCTCATTCAAGCCAGAGATTACTTGGCCGACAAACAAAAGTTATCAGAGAAAACTACTGATTATCGCAGAGAAGCAATCCGTAATCGTGGTCCACTTATTATTAATGGTCCTGCAGATGATAACGAAAAGATTACATACATCAAAGAAGAATTAGAAGAACTTGGTTATGAAACCATGATGGTGTTTGTTAATACTACCGATGAAGCTTCTAAAGAAAGAAATTCATTATTGAATAGAATGATGGTAGAATCTATCAGACATGACAAGTGGGAAAAATCACAACAAGTTGCCAGACAATATGAAAAGATGTATGAAAATTTTAATGTGTTTGATAATACGGGTGATTTAGAGAGTAAAGAGTTTGATATACATGAAATATACCAGACATCAAGAGATTTCTTAGCTAAAACAGTTATTAATGAATCTGCCGATGAATGGTTGATTAGAAACAATAAATTAGACATTAACTATACAATAAATAGGTTATTTGAGGACAAAACAAATGATAAAACGACTAATAGATTTCTTAAGGTTAAAACCACGCCAAGCCTCAGAGCCGACATGGCCGTTCCCGCAGACAACCGACCAAGTGACCCCAACGGAGACAACATCAAGTGGGGAGACAACAAAAAACGTGGAGGTTACACCTTCAGAACCTACGAAAGCTCCGGAGATAATCGTTTCGAAAGTAGTGAGCCAAAAGTTAAAAACTACCCCAGCCCCAAAGAAAGCAATTTCTCCCAGGACAAGGAAACCAAAAAAGTAAAAAAGTTTGGTGACAGGTCAGGTAAAGAAGCAAGACTCGGTAATCCTAGTGGTCTGGGTTCAGAGTGGAACACAAGAACAAATGGTTCAGGTTTAACAGGTGGTGCAGGATTAGGTAATCAAACATATAGTGAATCACAGTATTATAGTAATGCCAATCCAGCAAGCACGGCATTTCCATCTGGTGGTTCAGTAAATCCTTTGAGTAGTGAGTATGAACCAAAGAAAAAAGGTTTCAAGAAGTTTAGAAAAGAAGCAATTGATAGTCCAGGTGAAGTAGCAATGGGTGTTGCTGGTGTCTTAATGGGTGCCACAAACAAAGAACCAATGGAAACATATGCTAGTAAAAAAAATAATATAATAATAAGAGATAAAAAAAAACTAAAAGAAGATTACGTTGAAGAATTAGAAAAAGGTTTAACTAAATTAAATAGTCACAGTTATGATACAATAGACAAATTAATGCAAAGTATATCAAAAAATCACGGTATTACTGGTAAAAAACTACATGATGACTTTAAAGAAAAACACGGTAAAATTCCTGACGATTGGATTAAAGAAAAGAAATGAAAACATTTAAACAATACTTAGAAGAAACAGCCGCATGGCAAAGGTCAGCTGGAAAAGATCCAGAAGGTGGCTTAAATAGAAAGGGAATTGCTTCTTATCGTGCAGCGAATCCAGGTTCTAAACTAAGTATGGCGGTTACAACAAAACCATCTAAGTTGAAGCCAGGAAGTAAAGCAGCTAATAGAAGAAAGAGTTTTTGTGCTAGAATGGGTGGTATGAAAAAAAGACTAACCTCAGCTAAGACAGCAAGAGATCCAGATTCAAGAATCAACAAAGCATTACGCAAATGGAATTGCAATTAAAAATAACGGAGAATAAAAAATGTTTGCAAAAAATAAAGTAAGCCAATCTTTGGTAGATGCAGTCAGTTCAATAGTTAATGAGGCTGAAAAAGTACCTACTACTACAGGTATGAAGGTATATGGTTCAAGTTATGGTAACTCACAAAAGGCTCGTAAAGACCAATTAAAGAGCACTCTTGCTGATGTTAAAGGTCCTTCAAAAAGTGACATAGAAAAAGAAAAAGAAGTTAAAGAAGAACTAAAAGGCAATCAGCACAAGATTGATAAAAATAAAAATAATAAAATTGATGCTGAAGATTTCAAAATGTTACGCAAAGAAGAATTAAAAGGCGACCAACATAAGATTGATGCCAACAAGAATAACAAAATTGATGCACATGATTTTCAATTACTCCGTGGTAAGAAGAAAGTTAAAGAAGATACTTTTGTTGATAAGTTATTCAATTCATTATCTGAATCAGAAGAAATTCGAAGAGCAATCAATGAAGTAATGAAAAGAGATGCTTCTGCCGGTGATT
>Ga0209084_1003111_pt1 | contig 12365 bp, 16 predicted proteins | sample C_130820_MF_Meta_FD_187309 | JGI IMG/M metagenome (GOLD analysis project Ga0209084, IMG submission 187309) | Freshwater microbial communities from Lake Croche, Canada to study carbon cycling - C_130820_MF_MetaG (SPAdes) (version 2) | ecosystem: Environmental > Aquatic > Freshwater > Lake... | reverse complement strand
TAGGCATTACCAGAATGTAATGTATTTATACTTGTTGGCTTGTGTTTACAGTTGTTGTTATGCCAACGACTTAACATATTCTTACCCATCGTTGCGTTACAATGGATACATGTTCTTAATGGATTGCCACCATATGCATTTTGATGACCTTGATTATACATATGCTTAGTTACATCTTGTCTTAGACCAGTGACTAAATGAGCAGGATTACAGCATATGTAGTTTGAGCAAGTATGATAAACACATATGTCATCAGGCACAATTGTACAATTGTGTAATTCATAACTAGTACGATGAACTGTTCTCATGCGTTTACCATCACGAATAAAACCATAACCAATATTGTTCTTACAGCCCTGCCACTCCCAGCAATCAGTTACAGGATCAATTGTTATTTGGTCAGATATTTTATCTTCAATACTCCAACCTCTGCGTCTTTTTAGTGCCATATTAATTCCATACTTGATAATCCTGTTCTAAGTTTTCATTCATAATCTCTTCCCAACTTGGTCCGCCTGGATAAAGAGGTGACTCTGGCATATGCTCAATGCCTGGCTGCATCATGCTTGACATTCTTGCGTCCATACCAACGTATTCTTTTATTGGTAAACTATCGTGGGTAATTGGGAACAAGTGATGTATGCCATAACGAATACAATCTCCTAATCCGTCTATGTGTGCATACTTTTGTTCAGTATACTTTACCAAACGCTTGCGTGTTCCATCTTCAAAGTGATATGTTGTTAATGCTTCTAATAAGAACTTATCTTCTGGCTTAACAATCAATCCACCTCTATTGATAAACGCATTTGCTGTGTTATCTGTGTCAGATACTAATGGATTAACCTTGCGTGAGTTAACAATTGTAAATCCATACTTTTCTAATATGATTCTATCTGTTACACCAAAAGGACTTGTTGTATCTCTATTCACTTGAGTTCCACTCATGTCAATAATACTGTTTATTCTACGCTTGGGGAAATCTAAACGAATTGCTTGAGCAATACCTTCTGTACTACAATCAGGTATTGCATAACTTTTTAGTATCTCAATGGTACCATTCTTGTCACCACTCTTATGCACTTGTGCTACAGTGGCACACATAACTCTTTTGTTAAAGTCATGGAATGTATAGAGGTCTCCGCCTCTATCATTAATCTCTCGTGTGTACTTTGTTTTATCCCATGTATAATAGAAAGCATCACTGACGCTTTCCCATTGACACATATAATCTTGGTTAAACTTTAATGGGCTTATAATGCGTTTTTGTTCTTCAATGAACGCACGATTGCCTGAACGCATTTGCAAGTAATTATAATGTCTTACACTATATTTGTCTGGGCTAGTCAATGCTAACTGAAACAAATCATGCAATGGTCCTGTACCATTTGGTGTACTAATAACAACTAATCTACCCTGTGTATCTGGTGTACCTACTCTTGGGCGTAAGCGATTGGTAATCTCTTGCAATGTATCTTGTGTGTACAGTGCTGCTTCATCTGCTATCCACACGCCAACGTTTAAGCCTCTTAAGTTTTCTCTTTGTTCTGCACTCTTACAACGAATGAAAACACCATTAGGAAACTTTATGGTTAGTTCACTGTTGTTAATGTCTGAGCCGTCTTTAAGTCCAAAATATGCTTGACATGATTTCTTTAATGGTTCCCATATCAATGACTTAATCATTGCACCTGTTGGTGCTGAGTAAATGATATCTTTACCTTTATGGTATTTCTCGTCAGTAGCAAATATAGGTAAGGCAATAGCGGCTAAGAATGTTTTGCCGCTACCAACAGGTACTATATCAATACAATGCTTATTAGTAGTAAGCCAATCTTGAAGGATTGTTGATTGCTCACCATATAAGGGAACATTTATCATTGCTTCCAGTCAGATAATTCTGTACTTGGAAAACTGAATACTGCTTTAAGTTGCTCGCCCTTGCTAGTCATGTCAACTTCTGATTTGTCTGCTATTACTTTTGCAAGTAACATTTGTTGATATCGTTGGATTACATGCATGTCACCTGAATGTCTTGCTCTAATATAATCTTGCGCTAATCCTACAGCAAATGGAACATCTTGTTTAGCAATTTCTGCTAGTACATCTGCTGCACTTAATTTAACAGTTGACCCAACTTTTCTACCTGAATTCTTACGAGCGCCACCTCTGCCCTTTTTTATTGCGGCAGTTGTTTGGAGATTTTGATTATAATTCATAGGCTCCATGCCAAAGGTGTTTTCTAAACTGGTATTAACCAAGTCTTGGTTATGTTTTACACTAGACATAATATTATTCCTTTAGCAATTGCTATTGAAACAAGGCCAACAATAAAGTCAACTATGTTATAACTCATTCACCAAGTCTTTCTATGAAGGCTTGTTCAAGGTCATGAGTGCGTGGATGATCTGGGGCATTTGCTTGTAATACTTTACGTAAATCTTGCACGATTTCAATGGGTTGTGTACGAATCATCTCTCTGTAAGTTTTCATTACAAAGGGTTCACGTAATCTATCACTTATTGTCTGTTGTTTCATTAGTAACTTCTTTCTTTTTTCTAGTGCGTTTTTCTTTAACGACTACTTCTACCTTTTGCTCATTCATGGGAATGAGTATAGTAGATTGTGGTATTCTACCATAGGGTAGTTTAACTCGTAACCATAGTGATTTAAACCAATTCATTCTTACCTCACACTTTCTGGGTTTACCCCGTAATATTCTAATTTTCTTTTAATCTGATTACACATAGTTGAATACCATTTATTAGTACTTACTTGATGGATATTAAATTCTTTCGCAAGAGCAATTAATTCTTCAACTGTACCTTGAGAAATTATTCTCTGCCGTTGATCTTCTAATTCATCATCTTCTATTTGTGTGTTTATTCGTCTATTCATAATATTTTTTATATATAAAATTTTTCGTAATCTTCAGGATTATCTTCTGGATCTAATCCATCAAAGTATTGGCCTGTTGTTTTTTCTTTGAATTTCATAATTCCAAACACGCTTAATAATTGTTGATTTTCTTGTCCCCATTTTTGAGTGAGTTCTAAGAATCTTTCACGACCAAACATGATTTGTAATTGTGTTTTGCTATCTTCTGCTGTAGGATTGATATCCCATTTGCTATCAGCAACGGTGTTCATAAACTCTAGACATTGATCCATTTCAATTTCGTTCATGTATTTGCCTAATTCAACTACCATTCTATCAAAGTTTTTAATGTTATGTGTTGGTGGTCTATCAAGTAGTGTTCTATATTTTGACATTAGTGTATTACCTGTTGATTCATTAGTTTAGTGCCTTCATCTATTTGGCGCTGTATCTCTTGACGGTCTCTTAATTCTTTGAGTTCATGCTCAAATTTAAGTGCGCCAAAGAATTCGTATATTGCTCTTAAGCCAATAATCTTTAGTTCAAGCAATTCTTTATCTTTATCAGTAAATTCACTTGTATCCATGTCATGTAGATTGTCAAAATGTTTTTGTATATCATTCATTACAGGTTGGATATTAACCCATATGTTTTTATCTTGACGGCGTTCTAAATTATATGTGTTTTTCATTTGTTTTTTGGTTTCATTGGTTCTTTGTAGCCACTTGCGTGTATTGCGGCTGCTTGCTTTTCTGCGTCTTTACGGTCTTTATATAGTTTACCACTATCTCCATAACGATAATACTTCTGACCATTTTGTGTTACAACTTGAATAGGCATTATTACTACTTTTTCTTTCTTGATATACTATTTATTACTTTACAAGTATTTCTATGGTTTATTAGTACTGTTTTGCTTTTAAATGGTATATCGCATTTTTTACATCTATATCCTATTGTGCGCCACATTTGTGTGAGTTTTACATATTGATGTTCTATCGCAGCATAGTCCATACATTCTGGTAATGTGTGTATTCTATGTAGTTCCTTGGGTGTGAGTTTTTGTATCGTCATAGTGGCTGTGGCTTATAAGTTTACGACGCCTTGCCCATGCCGAACGCATTGCTTGTTTATGTTCCTCTGACTTAGGTACACCAAGTTTTGCTTGACTCATTTTTTGTTTTTGCTCAGGAGTTTTAGGTACTCCCTTACATGCTTTTTGCACAGCAGTTCGTAATGTATTTAGTTGAACCTCTGAAAAAGGACCCGTTCCACGCTTCCATTCTGTAAAGCCTGGTACATTTGTTGGCTTTAGACCAATTGGATGATTCTTGATGTACTTGACACCTTGCTGGTCAAAATGGTGCCATCTACTATATTGTATTGTCATTTTTTGTTTTGATTGTTAAAGGTATTACGAAAGGATTAAGTGCAATAACAAATTTGATTTGCTCACTGGATCTAGTATTAATACTTATTTCTTCTAGTGCTTGCTCAAATAAAACCATTTGTGCTGATATGTTTTCTATTGAATCCATTGTGTGTGTTGAGAGGTCATGCTGAGTTCCAAACATAAGATTGTTAAGTAATCCACTCACTAATGAAAGAGGTGAATTTTGACCTGTCGCACCCTTTGGTAAACTACTGGTTCTTTTGTACCACCAATGTTTCATCACTTGTCTAATGTCCTCATTACGATTGACATCTAGCATACCCATGAGACTTAACCAATAGATGAATTCAGTTTGTAACCAAATCATATCATCATTGTCAATGGTGACATATTGAGTTTTGGCATTAGTTACTTTTGGTATGTATTTAATATAGCGCATAATTTATTCTTTCTTGATAGTGTATTTATATAAGTTGTTTATTTGTTAAAATTTTGACAACACCTGTCTTATGGTTCAAATGATCGTTCAATTCCTTGTTGTGTAAATTTGTAAATCATTCAAACGCATCCTCTTCACTCATAGTTTTGATTTCTCTGCGAAATGTTCCTACTAGATTATAGAATTCTTTTTGTTTTCCCTCAACGTTATTGGATAACTCAAAATGTATTTCTTCATCCAATAATTTTAATGTAGCATGAAAGGTATCTTCTACAGGATAGATTGCTAATAATACATTTGGAATGTTGGTTTTATGCATTTTTGTTTTGTAACCATTTAATGGTTTATATTTCATTCTACCCAACATCAAATCATTACCATAAATTTCTTTATATTTTTTGATTGTATCAAGTATTGAATATTCGCTATATTTGGTTGCTTGTTTTATCGTTTCATAAATCGCTGATGTAACAGTTCCAGATAAGAATGTACTAAATTGTATGTCGCTATCGGATTTTAATGATAGATAGCAATTCATTCTGGTAAATCTATCACCATCACGAATTTTATTGATTTGGAGATGAATTTCTTCATAAAGATAATTTGGGCTTAATTTCTTTTCGGTTCTCGGTTCCTTGGACTTCTTCCGGTCTTCTTTCATCCCTGGGTGCGAAGCACCTTGCGAAGCAAGAACGGGAGGGCTAGCCCTCCCTATATTTTCATTAGAACCCTCTGGGTTGATGCTCTGCTGAAATGTATTCATATTCTTATTCAGATACCGATTCAGATACCGATTCAGATTGTTTTCAATAGGTTGAGGCTGTGTTGTGTCATGTGTTTGCATATTGTTCTCCTAAAGTTATGCTGCCCAATAATCTATAATCTCTGACGGGAGACGAAAGCCCTGCCGTCAGACAGGGACTTTCTAAGACTATTAGGAGGTCTATACAATGAAAATGTCAATAAACATCGTACAATGTATTTATACAATATACAGAAAAACAATACTTTTATCTAGCATTTTGGTGTAATTTAACCAAAATAAAGCCCCAATATTTCTATTGAGGCCTTAAGGATAACGGAATAAAAATGACTACAAGATTATTATAATTTATGTAATGAATGTTTGAAGTCAAAATGGCAGTGAAAACTTCAAAGATATGCAATCAGATTACATTCATTACATAACTATTTATCACTGGTAATAGTATATATAATTATTCTGTGGTGCTACGAAGTTTCCACATAATCTTACCTAGGTCATCCATCTGACCTTCAATGAAGTTGATTAGACCATAGCACTTTTCTTCAACTGCCATATCGTGGCATTCTTCATAATGGTCCATTAGAATTTGACTATCTGTTAGTAAATCTTTTACCATGCGCAATGCTTCTGGTCTTTCCTTACCATCTTCAATAGAACCAAGTTCCATAATTCGTTTTAGACTGAATGGTGCAATTGCTTGCAATACACGAATATGTTCAGGAATACTATCACTTGCTTCATCAGCAAATTCATATACTTCACTAAACAATTGATGATACTGGGCAAAGTCAGGACCTACAACATTAACATGAAAGCCATGGGCCTTTACGTAGTATTGATAATTTGTTGCGAATAATCGCTTCATACATTCTATTAATTTTTCCATTTTATTTTTCCTTTGTTGTATTTAGTTTATCTTCTATTCTGTCTAGTTGTTTTGTTTGTTGTTCCATTTGACTACAAACTACAGCAACCTTTGTTGCTAGTAAATCTATTTTGTTGTTCATTGATATGTAACCAGTACCACCTAAACCAAGAGCACCGATTACTATCCAGGATAATTGTTTAAGCGAAAATTCCATAATCATATATTGAAGAAAGTTTTTGCTTCTTCCTCGCTGTCAAAGTAATACCAATCATTGACTGGATAAGTGTAGGAGTCTTTTTGGTCTATAATTAATTCCATTCCAAGACCTGAAACAAATGTTGGGGCATACAATAAATCTGTGCCGTTTTGCGTATAAAAACCTTGTGTATTCATAATATTATCCTGATACGGTCCATCCCTTAAGTACTGCTAATTGCGTATTTAATACACGGGTAGTTGCAGTTGCCGCAGTACCATTACCAATTGGATACGAATTTAATATTACATTGGCATTAGTATTAACTGTGGCAACTAATACATTAACATTCATATTTGCTGTACCGTTGGTAAATGTTATTGGTGTTCCACCTTGCGTTGTACTTACGTCATAAGTATAAGGTCCTGCACCAGAACGATTACTTGTATAATACCATGTATTTGCTAATGCATTGCTAGTTGTTACTGTAGACAATGATATTATTGCATTGCTATCCATAAATGTAACTACACTTATTTTGTTGCTAGTAAGTGTAGCAGAAATATTTCCTACAACGTTTGCACCGGTAACTTGAGTGCCAACAGTAACACCAACAGTATTAGCCATGGTCATAACATTACTTGTATTAATCCATGTTGCTGTTTTACTCAATGCAGTATCAGCACCTGGATTACCTGTAATAGTTAAGAACTGTGTTGCTGCGCCTGATGTTCCTAAATTGTTTATAACAGTAGTTAATGCTGAATTGTTCTGGTTAGTTTGATTATATGCTATTGTAAATCTTACACCGGTAACATTACTAGTAGTTATTGGAGTTGATGTTCCTAATCCTGTACCACCAGCACCTAATATTTGACCGCCACTGACGACTATATTTGCTAAATTATATGCTGGTAAACTACGAAGATTTAAACACCCGCTATACATATTTTGAACGGTAGTTACTTTTGTTGTATCTACGTTTGGGGCATCTTGTAATTGTATTAAATTCTGAAACATACTTACCATGTTAGTAGCATTTGAAGTATTAATATTTGCTACTGTTCTAATATTAATACAATTACCATATGCTTGATTAAAGTTAATAACATTAGGAGTGTATGTTACTGGTAATGATGTTAAACTACTACAATTATTAAATGCAACAGAAAGATTAGTCACATTTGCTGTATTAGGTAATGATATATCAGTTAAATTTACACAACCATTACATATGCTTGACATATTAATATTTCCTACCACAACTGATCCACTAATATTAAGATTAACCAGTGCGGTAGCACTATTTACTAAGGAAGTATAGTTATTACAATTGCCAGCATTAATAATATTCAAAGAAACAAGATTTCTTGCATTTTGAAAAGTGCTTGTTGCTGCAATATTTTTTTGAAAATCTAATGTTTGTATTGATCGTAACTCATAGCAATTTAAAAAAGTACTTGACATGGATGTAACATTGGCTGTTGAAGTAAATCCAACTGATATTAATTTATAACAATTTGCAAATGCTGAACTTAAACTAGTCAAAGCAGGTGTTTTGTAAGTAGGCACACTTATTAAATTATAACAATTACCAAACATGTTACTCATATCTGTTACACTAGTGGTATCAATATTTGGACCATATTGTAGTGCTTGACAATTATAAAACATCGCATTTATACTAGTAACATTTGACATGTTACAATCAAATATAATATTTTGTAATGCTACACACCAATAGAAAAAATCAAGCATACTAGTGTATGTTGCTGATTTACTTGCCCAACGAATTCGTTGTAATAATGGTAATCCAATTGTTGCATTATTTGCACCAATAACAAGTGATGTTAAATTAGGACTACCAACTTCAATATCTAACCATTTTGCTGGCCATTGTACGCCGGTACCTACGCCACTATAGTTTGGTCTAGCACGAATATTAACCTGTGTTAAATTTGTTGTTTGTGCAGTTACAATTATAGTTACTTGTTTATATCCATAACTTGTTAAATTACTAACACTAGCATAAGTGTACTGATGATTTGCTTGTGTACCACTAGCAATATTTTCAGTTGTGCCATCGCCCCAATCAATTGTATAATTTCCGCTACTTACGTTAGCAATTAATGCTACATAATTATCTTCATTATTTGGATATACAGCATATATTCCGGTAAATTTTTGTTCAGTTGATCCAACAGGTGTTAATGCTATCCATTCACTTGGTCTTACATACGCTGGATCAGTTTGCCATATTTTAGCAGTTGTTTGACGCGGGGTAGCGTATCCAAAACTCATTATGTTATCTCCGAACCAAACAAATTAAATGATATATTTGCTGTGCCTGCATATACTGTTACAACATCTGTATTTGCTACTGCCACACCAAGTGTTAAAAACATAGTGTCATTGGCGTTAACAACACTGTCATATACAATATAATGCTTAGGATCAATTGCTGCTCCTGCAGGTCTTACTGCTGCTCTGACGTTAGTTGAAACACCTTGATTACATATTGCTAATGTACTACCTACTGCACCATTTGCTGTAGCGCAGGTATATAGTGTTGTGTTAGTTGTTGCTGCTGGGTTAACTTGTCCCAGTACTTTATAGTTTGTTGCCATGTTACATTCCGCCTAATAAAAATGATGGTGAAAAATCTGTTGTTGAAGAACCACCTGATTGTGCTACCCAACTTAAATTACCTGAGCCATTTGTACTCAATACATATCCTGAACTACCTCCGGTAATAATAATATTACCGTTAGCGCCTAAATTACTTACGCCACTAACTGTTAATGAGTTACTAGTACTTATATTACCGGCACTTAATGTTGCAGAAATATTGCTATATCCAGCAACATTGATACCAGTTCCAGTAATTGTTAATGTGGTGTTACCTAAACTTGCAACAGTTACATTACCATTTGCAGTAGCAATATAAACATTACTGTTACCATTACTAATCTGATTAGTACTTACTGTGATACCAGTTAACTGACTACCATTTCCTAAGAAATAATTTGCTGATATATTACCAACAGTTGTTAAAATATTTGTTGACTTATCAAATGTTAAGTTTGCTGATCCGTTTGGTGCACCTGCATCGTTGAATATAATTTGTGTGTTACTACCTGCTACTGGTCCAGTAGCACCAGTGACACCTGTTGCACCTGTAGAGCCATTTGTTCCTGCTGTACCCGTAGCCCCTGTTACGCCAGTAGCACCAGTGACACCTGTAGCACCAGTGACACCTGTAGCACCAGTGCTTCCATTTGTACCATTAGTACCCGTAGCCCCTGTTACGCCAGTAGCACCAGTGACACCTGTTGCACCAGTAGAGCCATTTGTTCCTGCTGTACCTGTTGCACCTGTTATACCTGTACTACCTACATCACCTGTTACGCCAGTAGCACCAGTGCTTCCATTTGTACCATTAGTGCCTGTAGCGCCTGCAGGGCCTGTTGCACCTGTTATACCTGTACTACCTACATCACCTGTTACGCCAGTAGCACCAGTGCTTCCATTTGTACCATTAGTGCCTGTAGCGCCTGCAGGGCCTGTAGCACCTGTTATGCCTGTAGCGCCTGCAGGTCCTGTAGCACCTGTTACGCCAGTAGCACCAGTAGGGCCTGTAGCACCTACTGAACCTCCACCGGCTGCGACCCAACTTAAATTGCCTGAACCATTAGTACTTAATACATATCCTGAACTTCCCCCAGTAATAATAACATTACTATTAGAACCTAAATTACTTTGACCGGTTGTAGTTACATTGCCTACTAATTTTATTATAGGATAATTTATTTGAAATTGATCATTAGGATTTCCGCTAGAATAATTATTAGCAATGACACTGATATTACCTGGACTATAAACATTACCAACAGTTATTAAAGTACCAGCAAGAGTCATGTTGGTATTGCCACTATCACCATATACTTGAAAATATTGGTTTAAGATTTCATCGCCATTACTTACACCTGCAGGTGCAGTTCTATTTCCTGTATATCGTTTATATAATATTGGAGGAATTGAATTGCCTGTTGGGTAGTAAATACTAAAAGCAAATGGACTTGCACCTCCCGGTAATTGTTCAATTTCAGATATAAATGTTGAATTGATTATATTTAATGTACCTGAATTTGATGAAGTACCATTAATTCGTACTAAAGGATTACCATCAGAAGTAGGATTTAAAGTAATTTGACCAGAATTAATTATGTTACTAGTTAATCCATATGTGATTTCACCTGTATTATTATCATAATATACTATATTAGCAGTGGTAGCATTACGTACTGGTTTTACAACAAATGTATTCGCTGCTGGTGGACTAATACCACCACCGCTTGCATTTATAATAATAGAATTATCAGGTTGATAACTTACACCGGCCGCAAAACCAATTGCAACTGCATAATTACCTTGATGATCATATCCGGCATTAAATCCTATTGCAACTGCATTTGCATATTGATAATTTCCTCCTGCATTACGACCAATTGCGAGTGAATTCCCACTTTGATGGTCAAAACCTGCACCACGTCCGATTGCGATAGCATTTCCACTCTGTAAGTTACCACCTGCTAGGTTACCAATAGCAATTGCTCGGTCACCTTGATATAATTGACCGGCTGCGTTACCAATAGCAATTGCTCTACTATTTTGTCCTGTTTGACCTGCTAGGTTACCAATAGCAATTGTATCAACACCTTGACTAATACCACTATTAGTACCTATTGATATATTACTAGATGATACTGATAAGTTTAAAACTGATAATACATTTGTTGTTTTATTAAAGGTTAAATTTACTGATCCGTTAGCAGTACCAGCATCATTAAATATAACCTGAGTATTAGAACCACCGATTGGTCCAGTTGCACCTGTAATACCAGTTGCACCTGTTGCTCCGTCTGTTCCATTTGCACCAGTAGCACCTGTGCTTCCATTTGTACCTGCTGTACCAGTAGCACCTGTTATACCTGTTGCACCTGTACTACCAACATCTCCTTGTACACCTGTTGCTCCTGTAGCACCATCATTACCTGTTATGCCTGTAGCACCTGTAGCACCGTCTAGTCCAGTAGCACCAGTTGCTCCGTCTAGTCCTGTTGTACCAGTAGCACCCATTTCGCCTGTAGCACCTGTACTACCTACATCACCTTGCGGTCCTGTACTACCAGTAGCACCTATATCTCCAGTAATACCTGTCGCACCAGTTGCGCCTTGTGGTCCTTGTATATGACCAACATCAGACCATGTACCACTTGCTTTAACCCATAAATTACCAGTATCGTCAGCAAGTACACCGTTGCCATTTACAGCACTTGGGAATGCAGTGTTTAATATTAATTGAGGATCAGGACTTGTTGTGGGTACGCTACCAATGATTGTTACACTTGTACCAGGATCTCCTTGTGGACCAGTAGCACCTGTTGCGCCATCAGCACCTGATGTTCCAGTCGCACCTGTTGCTCCGTCTGTTCCATTTGCACCAGTAGCACCAGTTGCGCCATCAGCGCCTGCAGGTCCTGTTGCACCTTGTGGTCCAGTAGCGCCTGCTGCTGCTGCTTGCGATCCATTTGCGTAATTGATACTGAATGTATTACCAGGCAATGTAAGATTACCTGTCTTGTCAAATGTCCATTGATAACCATTGGCAGTATAATCAGTGCCTATGTAAACACCATCGTTGTCTACTACAACATATTGCTCTTGATCATTACTATTGATTCCAGCAACATTGTTTGTTGGTGCTTGAACAAATAAACCACCGTTATTGTATGGATCACCAATCAATCCATTACCTAAATAGATA
>Ga0209084_1003108_pt1 | contig 12369 bp, 12 predicted proteins | sample C_130820_MF_Meta_FD_187309 | JGI IMG/M metagenome (GOLD analysis project Ga0209084, IMG submission 187309) | Freshwater microbial communities from Lake Croche, Canada to study carbon cycling - C_130820_MF_MetaG (SPAdes) (version 2) | ecosystem: Environmental > Aquatic > Freshwater > Lake... | reverse complement strand
CTCGTCAACAAGGCAGTAAAGAATTCGGCAAGAGACATCCTAGATGTCGTGCGCCGCGCCAATGAAGGCGACGAGGCGGCACTGGTGATCCTGCGCCAGCTCGGCTGGTATCGCGAGTTTATGAAGAAGGGCTTTGACGAGCGCGGCGGTGCTTACCCTGCGTTCTCGGACCTGCTCGGCGCGACCAGCCCGAACACCGCTGTGGATCAAAACTATCGCTACTCGGTCGATGCGCAGAAGCGGTTTGCCCGTGGCGACTTCGATCCGCAGGTCGAGGCCGCGCGGGACTACAAAAAGAGCGGCGCGAGCCTTGCTGACTTCCCTGAAGATCAGCTGATCCGCCGCTCCAATGCGTTCGACGAAAAAACCGGCAACTTCAAGCAGTATGGCATGAACAGCCGCAATGCTCAGATGGCGATGGCAGACGAATGGCGTGGAAAGGAAGTCGGTCAGGCCCCCAAAGCCCGCAACTTTTCGGGCAATCTCGGCGGCGCCACCGATGAGGCTACCATCGACGTGTGGGCAGCTCGGTTCCTCAACCGCATGGTTGGCAACAAGCGCTTGCCGCCTGCGGCTGAAAGCGGCGTGAAGGGCCAGCTCGGCGCTGACCTGAAACCGGGCGGCGAGTTCGGCTTTGGTCAAGACGTGTTCCGCAAGCTTGCCGATGAGCTCAGCAATTCAAAGGAGCTTAAGCCATATTTGAATTCGTTGGGCTACAACGACGTCACGCCAATGGACCTGCAGGCGCTGACTTGGTTCATCGAAAAAGAAAATTGGACCAAGAACAACTGGACGTCGAAGGCTGGCGAAGGCGGCTCATTTGAGGATGAGCTGCGCAAGTACCCATCGCAGCGCTGGCAGGCCGGGGTCTCAATTCAAAAGGATGCCCCACCCACCGATGAAGCGATGGCGGTCACCCGGCGGATTATCGAAAACGCCGTCCGTAATGACGATGACGTTCTCGTTTATCGCGTCCATCCAACCTATGGGCGCTACGATAACGTGAACGAGCGCTCATTCGATGCCGAGTTGACCGCCAAGCCGGGCTGGGATCCGTCCGAATGGATGCGCGCTATCATTGAAGAGGCGCGCGGCAACCAGCAGAAAGACGTTCTCTTCTCTCGCCGCCTTGACACCGTTGAGGCCGCGACAAATCCGAACGCCCGCCCCGGCGTTGAAATCTATTTCCAAGACCGGGCGTCTATGGAGCAGATGATCCCGATTCTCGAAAAGTTCACCAACAACGGCGTTGATGGCTTTACCTTCGCAACGGATCTTCGTTTGCGGGAGCGGCAGGCAGGTGGCCGGGACGTCCCGGACTATGTCGGCATTCGCTTGCAGTTTGTGCCTGAAATTCGCGCCCGGTTCGATGATGATTTCCGCAACGCGATCCTCCAAGACCCCACCGCCATGAAACGCTTCATTGACGAGGCCATGGACAACATGCAGAATGCAATTAACGCGCTAGACCAATCAGGGGCAAAAATCGTAGACGCGCGCATTCATCAATACGATTCCCTTGTCGTGGGGCAAGAAAGCTATGACCAATTCCTCAGAGGCATCGCAAATCCAGAGGACGCCGCTTCAAGCTATGAAGGAGGCGCTCGATCGGTCGATCCAAAAAAGCGGTTCGGACAGTCTGTCCAGTCGCATGTTGAAGGCCGAGATCGCGCGTTGCGAAAGGGCGTTGGAGACCGGCCAGCAGACGCAAGCGGAGCAGTGGAGCAGCCAGAGCCGAGCCTAAAGGCTCGCGGGGGGCGCGTCGGCTACGCCAAAGGCGGCGCCGTATCGTCTGCTGTCCGAGAAATCAGCGACAGAGCTGACAAATCAGGCCTGACGGCGCCCCAACTGGCGCACATGATCAGGGTGGCAAGCGGCATGAACATGCCACCCGAGCGCGCCCGTGAGTTTGCGCAGCAGATCCTGATGCACGACCTCTATGGCCTGACCGAGCGGTTCAACCAGTACAGCAACGCGCGCCGCACCTTGATGCGTGTCAATGCGATGATCGGCGGCGAGAGCCACAAAAACACATTCAAGAAGGGCGGCCTGTTCCAAAAGCACAAGTCGCTGGAAGTAGCCAAACATGCAGCCGGTGACCTGCTCGCTTCAGGCATGGGCCATCCGGTAATGCGTGAATCCATGAAAAAAATGTTAAGGATGATCAAATGAATTATGAAGACGCGGTCAGTCTTTTAGTCGAAAAGCTTCAGAACGACAGCAACCTTGCAGCGATGGCGGCCTCTTTGACGGAGGCCGACACCGTTCGCTGCTATGACGGAAAGATCCCCGATGACCTCTTGCAAGAGGCGATCGTCGAGGTCGAGCGCCGCGGCTGGCAGTACGGTTGGCGTTCCAGCAAAACGCTTGGCTTTGGCCATTGGAACGTCGTGCTGTCCGATAGCAAGATTGAGCGCGAGGAGGTCTATCACGAGGTGCCCAAGAGCATCCAGGACCTGTGGGACTACATCCAGCCTCGCTTTATGCCGACCACGCCGGTGCTGGTGCGGGCATATGCCAATGCCCACACCTATGGCGTCGAGGGCTACATCCACCGTGACAGCAAGCACGACACAGATCAGACCTGCATCATTTATTACGAGCAGGACTGGAAGCCTGAGTGGGCGGGCGAGACCATGTTCCTCAACGAAGCCGAGGACGATGTCGTCAAGGCCATCCTGCCGAAGTATGGGCGCATGACGATCTTCCCAGGCAAGATCAAGCATGTCGGTCGAGGCGTGTCGCGGATCTGCCCGGTGGCTCGCCGGGTGCTCGTCATGAAGGGCAAGCCCCGTGAGTAAGCGGCACCTGCTCGTCCTGGCGCTCAAGCGGATGGGCGCGTTCCACATGATGCACAACAAGCGCCTCGAGCGAAAGCTCGGCGAGCACCTGATCAATACCTATGATTCGCTCAAACGGCTCGGGGCAGAAGAGGACGTCGCGCTTGCCGGCGGCCTGCACTCAATCTATGGCACAAGCGTGTTCCGCAAGGTCACGGTGCCGACCGAGCGCCGAGCGGTCATCCGTGGGTTGTTCGGCGATCGGGCCGAACGCCTGGCGTGGTTATTCTCAACCATCAACCGGCCAGCCTGCCTTGAGGGCACCGAGCCGGTCTTGGATTGGCGCACGAAGCAGGTGACCGAGATCGCGCACGAGGACCTCAGAGACCTACAGTTGATTGAAGTGGCCAATCTGGGTGATAATGGCTCGACACTGGCGAAGTATCCCTGCCTGCAAAAGATCAGGGACAACCACATGGCTCCCGCATGACCGATCTCCGATTCCTCGCGGCCAAGATCCTGAAGCACTACGCCGGGAGCGACGACAAGGCTCTCGCCGGCATGGTTGATGCGATCGTCGCTCAAAGCCCTCTGGATCGAGGCCCCGAGGGGTTGGTTCCTATGGTGTCCGCTGAAGAGCGCAATCTTTTAAAAATGCTTGGCGGCTACATGGCCGAGGCCAATGAGCGTATGCCTTTGGCATTGACCGCCCAAGGCTGTGGCGATGGCGGCGACGGCGGTGGGGACGGCGGTGGGGACGGCGACGGCGGGGGCAGCGGCGGCGATGGAGGCGGCAGCGGCGGTGACGATGATGACGATGATGCCGGCGGCAGCGAAATGGGCGGCCAGGCTGACAACGGTGGTGATTATGGCGGCGAAGAAGTAGGCGGCGAGGCTGAAGCTGCATCGTCTGACCCGGAAGCTGATCTCCCGGCGACGAACGTAATGCCTGCGTCATACAATGTTCCGTCTCTAAATCCCGCCACAACAACCTTTGAAAGCTTTACCGCTGCTATGCAGCAAGCCGCTGACAAGGGTGCCCTTGCCGACTTCATGGCGCAGAATCAGCCCGCGTTTGCATCGGTTCAAAATATGGTGTCGCAAGATTTGCAGTCGCAATCGTTTTTTAACGATGCGATCTCAAATGCTTTTTCAACCGCAGCTGACGTTTCCCAAAGCCAGCAAGCAGCAAACGCCCCAACGGCGGCAAACTATCAAAGCGTCAATGAAGCTCTTACAGCGCTGGCAGCTAATGCGCCTGCGGCGTCCAACCCTTATGGGGCTCCTGTCAGCAACAACGAAGAATTCCTTGGGCAGCAGGCCCAGGCTGCTGAGCAAGCTGCACAGGCTTCGGCACCTAGCCAAACATATAACAGCGACATCAACTTGGGGTACAGCAACCCCTCAACCGCTATGAACGCCGGGCCCCAGACCTCTATTGGCAGCATGATCGGTGCGCCTGATCAGGCAACGATCAGCGGGCCGGCTGCGAACGCGACGGGTGCATTGGACAACGATTCATATGGGCAGCAAGCCAGCGCGGGCCAGCAGGCCAGCACAGGGCAAGCCAGCCAAAATGCCGGGCCGACAGAAAGCTCTTATGGTGCGGCCCCGGATCTCACGATCAATGGAAACCCGCAGAACATGAGCTCTACCGGCTACAGCAACCAGGGCATGAGCTCGACGGGCTACAACAACCTCGTTGATCTTGTCGGCGGGCAGGATGCGTTCAACTCGGCTTATGGCGGGGGTGGCATCCGCCCATTGCCTAGCCCTTCAATCGGCATCGGAGCCCCGACGCCCCTAGCATCAGCGACGCCCACACCCAAGCTTGGCAGGGCGTTTGACCCGTTGGTTGATTACGCAAACTACGGTGCCGGCCCCGAGCACAAGTTCTATATGGCCGAGGGTGGGCTGGCTTCTTTCCCAACCATGGCCTACACAGACGGGCAGGCTTCTATCGCGATGCCTCCGGGTTTGACACCGTACGATACTGTGGGCAGTGACGTGATGCCGGTCTCTCCAATGTCGCCCACGCCTGCTGCCGCGGCACCCAACCTCGTAAGCAATGGACCGCTCTCAGCGTTTCAAAATCAAAATGCCGGACAATTCCCGTCGCAGATTTCTCAAAACCCAAATCTAGGGTACTCTCTGGGCCAATCCCCACTTTCTCGACTGACAGGGCCGAACAATGGATGACGCGGAGCTCGACCAGGGCATGGAAATGGACCTCCCAAATGAGGATTCCGATGTCGAGGAGAACGAGGACGGCTCTGCTGTTGTCACGATCGACGAGCCGGCTATGGCTGAAAACGCCGAGTTCTATTCAAACCTCGCCGAGGATATGCCCTCTGCAGAGATGAACACAATATCGACGCAACTGCTGGAATATATTGAGCGCGACAGGGAAGCCCGCACGCTCCGCGACAAGCAGTATGAAGAAGGCTTGCGCCGTACTGGTCTCGGCGAGGACGCGCCTGGCGGTGCCAATTTCCAAGGCGCGAGCAAGGTGGTTCACCCCATGCTCACTGAGGCGTGCATCGACTTCTCGTCGCGCGTCATCAAGGAAATCTTGCCCCCGACTGGCCCGGTGAAAGAGTTTATCCCCGGCGAGATCACCGTGGACAAGATGGAGAAGGCGAAGCGCAAGCAGCGCTTCATGAACTGGCAGCTGATGCAGCAGATGCCTGAGTTCCGCCCTGAGCTTGAGCAGCTTACGACGCAGGTTCCGCTGGGCGGCGCTCAGTATCTGAAGCTCATGTGGAACGAACAGAAGAACCGCCCGACCGCGATCTTCATCCCGATCGATGATGTCTACCTGCCCTACAGCGCCACGAGCTTCTACAGCGCCGAGCGCAAGACACATGTTCAGTACATCACCAAACTGGAATTCGAGAAGCGTGCCAACACCGGCATGTATCGCGATATCGACCTCACAGCGGCGTCTGAGCCCGAGCTCACAGGGCCCCAGAAGGCGAACAACAAGATCGAAGGCCGGGAGCAGACCAGCTACAACGAAGACGGCCTGCGGGTCGTTTATGAGATCTCCTGCTATCTGGACTTTGAGGACAATTTCGGTCTCGCGCCCTATCTCGTGACGATCGACGATACCTCAAAGGAGGTGCTCGCGATCTACCGCAACTGGGAGCCTGATGACGAGAACCAAGAAGAGCTGGTTCACATCATTGAATGGCCCTTTGTGCCTTGGCGCGGCGCCTATCCGATCGGCCTGCCGCATATGATCGGCAGCCTGTCGGCGGCGGCCACCGGCGCCCTGCGGGCTCTGCTCGACAGCGCCCACATCAACAATTTCCCCGGCATGCTGAAGCTGAAGGGCGGATCTCGCGGCGGCCAGACCGATCGGATTGAGCCGACGCAGGTGACGGAGATCGAGGGCGGCGTCGGCATCGACGACATCCGCAAGATCGCCATGCCGGTTCCTTTCAATCCTCCGAACCCGGTTCTGTATCAGCTTCTCGGCTTTGTGACGGAGGCTGCCCGCGGCGTGGTCCGCACGACCTTTGAGAAGCTTCAGGACCAAAGCCCAAACCAGCCCGTCGGCACCACGCTCGCGATGATCGAGCAAGGCATGACGGTCTTCTCGGCGATCCATGCCCGCCTGCACAATTCCATGCAGATGACGCTGAAGGTGCTGCATCGCATCAATGCCCAGAACCTGACTGATGAATACATCGAGAAGGTCACCGGCGAGGAAATGTGCAAGGCGTCTGATTTCCGGGGCGCAATGGATGTGATCCCCGTATCGGATCCGAACATCTTTTCTGAGGCGCAGCGCTTTGCCCAGACGCAGGCCGTGGCCCAGCGTGCACAGCTCAAGCCGGACCTTTACGATTCCCGCGCGGTTGAGGAGCGGATCCTTCAGCAGCTCAAGGTGCCTGATTATAAGGCCCTGCTGGCCAAACGCCCCGAGCCGATCGAGCTCAACGCTGTGAACGAGAACCTCGCCCTGACGCTTGGGCGCCCGGTTGCGGCGTTCCCGATGCAGGATCATCTGGCGCACCTGCAGGTGCATCTGGATTATCTGAAGTCGCCGATGTTTGGCATGAGCCAATTGATCGGGCCCACATTTATCCCTGGCGTGCTCCAGCACATCAAGGAGCACATGACGTATTGGTATGCCTTGTTCATGTACAATCAGGCGAGCGCCGCAGCTGGTGTGCCGCTTGATTCTTTTATGGGTGGCAAGGACAAGGAGCTCAATGCCGAGGTCGATAAGACCCTGGCGATGGCCAGCCAGGCTCTCATGCCGCAGATCGAGGGTGCCCTGCAGGGCATCCCGCCTGTGATTATGCAAGCTATGCAGATGATGCAGCAGCTTGGTCCCAAGCCCCCCGGCGACCCGACGCAGATCCTTATGGCTGAGACGCAGCGCAAGGCGCAGGCGGATCAAATCAAGGCGCAGCTGGATCAGCAGAAGCTCCAGCTGGATCAGGTGCGTCTGGGCCTTGAGGCGCAGAATACACAGTCGCGCATGCAGCAGGCTCAACTTGACCTGCAGGCCAAGGCTGACATGAACCGTGAAGACAATACCACGGCGAAAGAACTTGCTGTCTTTGAAGCCGAACAAGGACACAAGACAAACTTGAGAACCGGCCACGGCATCAATCCACACATTTGAGGTAACACCATGGACAACAACCTTCTTCCGCAGCACAAGCGCCTCGCCATGGGCCTTGAAGTGAACAATGCGCCGGCAGGCAAGAGCCTTGTCAACGACAAGGTCACCCCGCACGCTTCTTATGGCATCCGCAAAAACACAAGCGGCAAGAACGACAAACCCGCCAAGTCTGGACTTTCTTCCCTTAATGCCAAGAAATAATTCCTTGACATGGGGCAGATATGATTGAAATCATCATCAAGCGTTTACTCGAACAACAAAGTCGGGTAGCGCATGAGACTTTAGAGCAGCCCGGCGACGGCTCAGTTTTTGAGTACGGGCGCAGGGCGGGTATTTACGCCGGTCTGGGTCGCGCTGTTGCGATCATCGAGGAGACCTTGGCACAGGGCGAAGAGGATGAGGCGCATGACAAAAAACGTCGTGTCAGACCAGCATACGGAGAATGAGAACCTTTTCCCAGTTGTTGAACCTAACGTCAGGCCCTTTGGCTCCCGCGTTTTGGTTCAGATCCGCCGAGCGCGCACACGCAGCAAGGGTGGGATTATTTTCTCAGATTTAACAAAAGACACCGAGCTCGACAACACATGCGTCGCCAAAGTGATTGCTTGTGGCCCGCTGGCTTACAGAAACCGCAACACGATGGAAAAGTGGCCAGAGGGCGCATGGTGCACGCCTGGCGACTATGTCTTCGTGCCAAAGTATGGCGGCCTGCGCTGGGAGCTCCCTTGCACCGCCACCGGCGATTACGGCGACAAGGTCCAGTTTGCGATCTTCGACGACCTGAACATCACGGGCGATGTTAAGGATCCCTTTTCTATCAAAGCGCACATTTGAGGAGCTGACACATGAACAGCACCGAAAAAGCTGAACTTCAAGAAGAAGTCGAAATTATCGAAGGCGTTGATCCTGAGATTGAGGAAAACGAAGACGAAGATGAAGACGTAAGGCTTTCCGACAGTCGCAACGAAGAAGAAGACGCGCGGCGAGAAGCCAAGCGTCTAGAGCGCCGGCGCCGCAAGGAAAACCAGCGTTTTGCCCGCGACAAATCCAAGGAAGAAATGGAATGGCTGGTCAATCAAAACCAGCTGCTCCAGAAGCGCCTTGAAGCCGTCGAAGGCTTTGCGATCCAGAACCAGCGCGGCAGCCTTGATCAGAATTACACGCAAGCCCTATACAGCGTGCAGGCGGCTGAACAGGCTCTTGCTAAGGCGATCGAGATCGGCGACGGATCAACGGTGCCGCAGCTGCTTCGCCAGCGCGACACCGCTATGGCTCGTGCGGCTGAGATCAACCGTGCCAAGCAGAGCTTCGACACGCCACGTGCGCCGCAGCAGCCAGCTGAGGTAACGGAACGCGCTCAGAAATGGGCTTCGCAGAACACTTGGTTCAATGCAAACAGCACTGATCCTGATTCTGTGACCGCCAAGCAGGTGGACGCAGGCCTGGTCGCTGAAGGCTACGACCCGACCACACAGAAGTATTGGAAGGAGCTTGATCGGCGCCTCGCCGATCGTCTTCCTCACCGCTTTGCAGAAGAAGAAGATTCCGGTTATAGTGCTCCCCAAGCAGGGCGGCGCGGGCCGCCCGTTGGTGGGTCTCGCGAGATGAGTTCTCCGGGATCCAAAAAGATTTACGTCAGCTCCGAGCGCGTTCAGGCGCTCAAGGATGCTGGCTATTGGGATGACCCAGTTCTGCGTGAGCGCATGTTGAAGCGCTATGCAGATGTGGATCGTAATAATCGTGCGGCACGCTAAACAGGAGCGAGCGATGAACCTTGGTAATGATGAACGGATCAAGAAAGTAGACGGACAGTCCCGTCGTAGCCGGGTGATGGAAGATCGCCACGTTACAGAGAGCCGCGAGCTCTCCGACGATGACCGTGTCCAGATGTTTCGCGATGCCTTTTATCAAAGCGCCTTGCCAGACCTGCCGGAAATCCCCGGATATCATGTCTGCTGGCTGACCACGACTAATCCGCGTGATCCAATTCAGGGCCGCTTCCGTCTCGGTTATGAGCCGGTTAAGCCCGAAGAGGTTCCCGGTTGGGAGTATGCATCACACAAGACCGGCGAATATGCCGGCCTTATCGGCGTGAACGAGATGATCGCGGCAAAGCTGCCCGAGCGTCTTTATTTCCGCATCATGCGAGAAGCGCACCACGACGCGCCTCTGCGTGAAGAAGAGCGGATCACCGGCGATATGGATTCTATGGGTGAACGCGCTCGTGGGGCTAAAAGCAGAATGCTCGAGGACGAAGGTTTTTCTGCAATGCGCGAACCGCCGCCTGCTCCTAAATTTGAGTAGGTGGTTCCCCCTCATCTAGCAAAAGGATTCGAGAATGTCCTCGACCAATGCTCCCTTCGGTATGCGCGCGGCTTATAGCCCGTCGGGCGTCATCCGTGAAATGGCCGGTACGATCGTCACCGGTTACGCTGCAAGCATTTACACTGGTCAGCCCGTTAAGATGGGCACTGACGGAACCCTTCAGGCCGCTGCCGCGGGCGACGCTTTCATCGGCATCTTTGCCGGTTGTCAGTATCAGCCTTCTGGCGCTCAGCGTCCTGTGATCTCGCCGAGCTGGCCCGCCAACACCGGCGCCACTGACATCATCGCCTATTACACCATGGACCCGTACATTGTGTACGAAATCCAGGCTGATGGCTCTGTTGATCAGAACGAAGTCGGCCAGCAGGCCAACTTCTCCAACATCACTGCCAACAATGGTTTGGGTTACTCAACCTGCACCATGGATGCCGGAACTGCTTCGTCGGGCAATTATCAGCTTCGTGTTGTCGGTATCGCTAACGGTATCGATAATGCGTCTGGTGACGCCTACACTGTCGTACAGGTTCAGATCGCGAACCATCAGTACGTCGCCACGCGCAACGCCTTCTAACCTAGGGAGATCCCGTTATGGCTACACCAATGCGCAGTACGGACTTCCGTTCTATCGTCGAACCAATCCTCAACGAGGCTTTCGACGGCGTTTATGACCAGCGCGCAGACGAATGGAAGCAGATTTATCGCGAAGAACGCGGTATCCCCCGCAACTACCATGAAGAGCCCGTCCTCTTCGGCTTTGGCGCTGCGCCTGAGCTGCCCGATGGCACGGCTGTCACCTACCAGTCTGGTGGCGTGCTCTTCATCAAGCGCTACCAGTACAAGGTCTTTGGCCTTGCCTTCGCTCTGACGAAGGTTCTTGTTGAAGACGGTGACCACATCCGTATCGGCCAGACCTACGCCAAGCACCTCGCCCAGTCTCTGGTCGAGACGAAGGAGACGCTCGCTGCCAACATCCTCAACCGCGCCTTCAACGGCTCGTATGTGGGTGGTGACGGCAAGTCTTTGGTGGCTTCTGACCACCCGATCGTCAACGGGACGTTCTCGAACCAGCTCTCGACTGCCTCCGCGCTGTCGCAGACCTCGCTCGAGCAGATCCTCATTCAGGTCCGCAACGCTGTTGACAACAACGGCAAGCGTATCCGTTTGAACCCGGAGAAGCTGGTTGTGTCGCCGTCCAACGTGTTCCAGGCTGAAGTGCTCCTTAAGAGCGTTCTGCGTACCGGCACGGGCAACAACGACATCAACCCGGTTAAGTCGATGGGCCTCCTCAGCGGCGGCCAGGCTAACCTGTCTCGTCTGACCTCGACCACCGCCTGGTGGGTTGAGACTGACGCGCCGGAAGGCCTCAAGCTGATGATGCGCCGTTCGCTTGAAAAGAGCATGGAAGGCGACTTCGAAACCGATTCCATGCGCTTCAAGAGCACCGAGCGTTACGACCTCGGCTGGACCGATCCTCGTGCGGTTTTCGGCACGCCGGGCGTCTAGTTAATAGGAAGGGGCGGCTAGACCGCCCCTTCTTTTCATGTGAAAATACCCTACCGAAATTCGGTCTAGCTTTTCATGGAGAAGACCAGTGACACAGTTTAACGACGATCTTTGGCTCGGCAGCGCGACCGGCCCGCAGTCTCAGGGCTGGGCTGGCCCCGGCCAGGTTTATAGAGGCGTTGGCCCGTTGGGTCGCGTTTACATCTACGACATCGTTCCTGCCGCTATTTCCGCCACGGCTGTTTGCGCAGCTCAGGCGATCGCAGCAGCCGGCAACGCCACCATCAATGGTGGTAGCGCTTCTGGTGGCGTGGCTACCTTCAACGCCTGCCGCAACTTTTCTGTCATCTCGTCTAGCGCGAGCGACACCACGCAGACCGTCACCGTCACCGGCACGGACTTCTGGGGTCAGGCGCAGACCTGCACGCTGACGCTCAATGGCACGACGACCGTCAATGGCGCGAAGGGCTTCAAGACGATCTCGCGCGTGGCTGTTTCTGCAGCCCTTGTTGGCAACCTGTCGGTTGGCATGGGTGACACCTTCGGCCTCCCTTACCGGGTTCTCGACGCAGGCTACCTGCTCCGCACCGGCTGGGCCGGAGCTGTCGCTGACAATGCTGGCACGTTCACCGCGGCTGACACTGCGACCGCTACGTCAACGACCGGCGACGTGCGTGGGACGTTCCTGCCTGCGACCTCTGCATCAAACGGCACCCGCCGCCTTGTGATCGCCATTGGCCTCACCGCTATTGCGGCTGGTCCTGACGCTACGCAGGTTGGCGCGATCGGCGTCGTTCCCGCCTAATGAAACGGGGGGCCATGTGCCCCCCAACTTCTCTTTAGGAGGGCCAAATGGTCGATACAGTAGGTTCGCAGACGCTGCTTGATGGCGAGCGCCTTGTAGTTCAGAAATTCACAAACATTTCCGACGGCACTGGTGAAACCAATGTCGTGAAGGTAAATGTTTCAGCGCTGAGCGCAAACTCTCTTGGCATCGCGTGCACGGGCGTGAAGATCAATAAGATCTGGGCGACAACGCATGGCATGGAAGTGCGCATTTTGTGGGAGGCAACAACGCCTGTCATGGCTTGGATGCTGCCGCAGAACACAAACTATTACATG
>Ga0209084_1003105_pt1 | contig 12372 bp, 9 predicted proteins | sample C_130820_MF_Meta_FD_187309 | JGI IMG/M metagenome (GOLD analysis project Ga0209084, IMG submission 187309) | Freshwater microbial communities from Lake Croche, Canada to study carbon cycling - C_130820_MF_MetaG (SPAdes) (version 2) | ecosystem: Environmental > Aquatic > Freshwater > Lake | place... | reverse complement strand
GTTGGCGGTACAGGAACAGGAGCAACGGTTGGCGGTACAGGAACAGGAGCAACGGTTGGCGGTACAGGAACAGGAGCAACGGTTGGCGGTACAGGAACAACCGCCGCTGCATCTTCTGCGGCTTTAATGGCGGCGGCATCTGCCGCTGCTTTAGCGTCTGCCGCTATTTTAGCTGCTGTATCTGCTGCTGTTTTATCTGCTGCTGTTTTATCCGCTGCTGCGGTTTCCGCAGCTAATTTATCCGCCGCTACTTTAGCTGCCGTGTCTGCCGCTAGTTTGGTTGCTGCATCTATTGCGGCTTTATCCGCCGCCGTTTTGATCGCGGCGTCTGCCGTTACTTTATCTGCCGCTACTTTATCCGCCGCTATTTTGTCCGCTATTACTTTGGCGGCGTCCGCCGCCGCTTTGTCTGCCGCCGCTTTGTCTGCCGCCGCTTTGTCTGCTATTACTTTAGCTGCTGCGTCTGCTGCTGCTTTATCTGCTGCTGTTTGAATCCGTATAGCTTCTGCGGCGGCGGCGATTTGCGCCGTAGATATGTTAGTAAGATTGGTGGTGTTCCCCCCCACAGCATCAACCATTGCCTGCTTGGTGTCTGCGGAAAGGTTAGGCGTATCATTTATGAACCGCTGAATATCCGCATCGGTCAGCCCAGCATTGCGCAGTTGGGTGATGTCGGCTGTAATAGTGCCTGGAGTGGCTTGCCCAGAAGCAAAATTGCGAAGGTCTTGCGGGAAACTTTGTGCCGTAAGAGTAGTGACCGCTGACGAATAAGCAGCACCGGCACCGGGGGTAACAGACTCAAACAACCCTGCTGTTGTGGTAGTAGGTAGGTTAAAGATTTGAGAAATTGTACCGGTTGGCGCGGCAAGCATCATAGCTGCCGTAACATTATCCCGACTCGTCTGATAGTCTCTAGCGGCTAAGTTTATAGCGTTGTTCATTGCAACTTCTGCGGACTGTCCAGCATTCATATTGGCCCGCATGTTGGCCTGAACGTATTCCGCAGTAGCTTTGTTTACCGCTTGTAAGTTTGCAGCGGAATTCTCTATTACCGCTTGAGGGCTAACTATAATCCCAGCCGCCGCTACCGCCGCTACTGCGGCAGTGATGCCTGACACCCCACCCATTGACCTTACGGTAGCGCTTAGGGTTGACGCAGCTTCAGCGCCCAATATTCGCGTTAGTGTTTGCTGTCCCGCAGAGCTAGTGAGCAGTTCAGCCAAGGCGGGGCTGGTTATTGCTCGTTGAGCAAGTAGTTGCGTTGTCTTCCCCGCTGCCGAATCGGCCATCTGAGCGAGCGTAGTACCGATACCCGTGTTCCCAAAAGCCTGCGCAGCGATGATTGCCGCCGTTCCGACCGATCTAATCTGATCCATAAACCCGGCGACTTGAACGCCATTGATGTTTTCAGAGATTGATTTGTTCAGAACCTGCTCTAATTCCGCAGCGTTCTGGGGTGCGGGCAAGTCTTGCGACGGAACCCCAGGATTGGAAAAGAGAGTCTGGCGAACAAAATCTACATTGTTCTGTTCTGTTAGAGTGAAGTCTTTAGAAGTTTGTGATAAAGCAATTTCATCCGCTTTAAAAGCCGCTACTAGGGGGATTGCGGCGTCTGTCAATCCTTTATAGTCTTCTTCGTACTTTGCCAGTAGAGCGGCTTTTGTATCGTATGTGGAATTGAAAGTGGAGACGGCATTGTTAGCAGACAGAGCAGCGGTGTCCCGCGCCGCTAATGCTTTTTCATATTCAACTTGTTGCGTTTCCCACGGATCACCCATGTTCCACGCATCATTGACGGCGTTTTTAGCAGCGATGCTGGTATCTACAGCGGTGTTGTAGGTGGTTATAGCCGTTTTTGCTTCTTTATACCCAGCATTAACTTCATCTGCTAGTGTCTGAGAATCGGCTATAAGTGCTTGTTGCTTTGTTACGTTGTCGTTTAACGCGGACCCAGATGTGTTTGCTTTTTTGTAAACATCTTTTAGCTGAGCGCCAACATCGTTAATCTGCTTGCCTATCGCACTTCCAAGGCTACCGTAGAGAGAGTTTAACGTCGCCGCCCCTACGTCTTTATTTAAGATACCTGCGGATATAGCAGCGGTCACGGCTCGCTGTACGACAGGGTTAGCATCGGCGTACCCAGGAACTCTGGAGGTCACTGCATTAACAGTTTGCCCAACAACGCCTGAAAGCCCAGCAGCAAGCCCAGCTTTAAGTAGCCCGTCTATTGGGTCTTGCCCTCTTAATACCGCAGAAGTAAACCCTGTTGCCGCCCCCTGCGCCATGCTCTGAGCTATATTGCCCATACCCACAGCTAAAGAACCTGGGATGTTGGAAGTCCCCATGAGTTGTAAGGCGACATCCCCCGCAATGCCTTGCGCTACGTTGGCTCCAATTCCAGACGCAATTCCCCCTATGACTGCGCTCTTCAGCATGTTAGACACACTGCCACCCTGAATCGCCGTCAACCCCGCCGAGACTATTCCTCCACCAATAGCAGCGGCTACCCCCGCCGATATAGTACCCGCAACAGCCGCAGTTGTTACCGTAGCCCCGACAAGCCCCGCTGCAAAAGTGCCAATTGCAAGCGTAACACCTGTTTCTGCAAGGATATAACCAAGTACTATGGGGACAGCAGGCATTAGAGTTCCATCGCGTAGACGTTAACAGGCTTGCCTTCAACCGTAGACTTAAACGCCTTTACCGGAAGTTTGGTCATCTGCGCCAGACGCCAGAAGCGGTTGTCTTCTGTGAACGTGTACGCAGTCTTCACACCAATATGTTTTAGGTATTGTACGAGTTGAACGAAGTCGTTGGCTAGATCACGCGGGGATTTCTCGTTTCCGATTGTGTGGACTTCCACAGCGTTCTTTGCACGTACCATGATCAAAAACAGCACGTTGCCGATGTGAATAAGTTTAGCCCCCGGTTCTTTTACCGTATGCACTAGCCTCTGCATCGCTTTGGCTGCTTCGTCTTCCGACTTAGATTCAGAGCGAAAGAAGTCAATGGCAATGCGTTGAATCTCCGCTGCTTCCGCAGGGTCTACATCGGGGGAGTCTACTTCTTTTTCGGACATATTACACTGCTTCCCCGCCACTGGCGGTGATGGTTAACCCAGTTGAAGAAGCTTTGACTTGTAGGGTTTCCCCAGCGTTCATAACCTGAATGCCCTTCCACTGAAGAACACTATTAGCAGCCACTGAGAACGTGTAATAGATAGCATTGGCAGTGCCTGCTGTACCGCTTACAGGGACAAGATGGACACTTACAGTCAATGCCCCAGCCGTGGTGTTGCAGATGTCAAACTGCTTGACATAGGTCTTGGACAGTGCAGGAGTCGTGTAAAGCGTAGCAATCGTAGCTGTGATAGCAGCTTGGCCTAGCTTTACAGCAGTGACGGTCTGAAAGTTTGCCATGCAGTGTTAAGCCCAAGTGTTAAGCCAAATCATGGTCTGACTAGATGAGACTTGCTCGTTAATGATCCGGTTCTGGTTGTCCAGAAGTGAGAAGTAGATGCGTTCAGCATTCCTAAACCGCTCTTCCAGCCCCCGCTCGTACTCTTCTGATGCAAGAGGCAAGTTAGGTGCAACAAAAGCGGTTGGGATGCTCATCGTCTACCGTCCGGTCTGATGTCAAGTCTGGGTGCGCCAAGCTGCCACTGCACCCCTAGTGCCGTTGATTCTACTTTGATAGATAGTTGCCGTCCACGCACCCGCGTGTAAACTTGACCTGTGAACTGCTCAACGGGATACGTCCCCGTCCTAGTGACCGCAGCAGAGCTTTGACTTGCCACAGACTGATCACTGTTTGTAGAGGTGTTGTTGTTGTACCCGGAACCAGAGTTAGCCAACGGCAACAGGTACATAGTCACCGCAGGACTGGCAGCGGAAGAACCCCGAAACGTAATGTCGGGCAACATACGCCAGATGAACGAGAAGTTGTTACCGTCATCCAAGTCAAACTCAGATGAAGTGATGAACGATGTAATTGCCACAGCCGAGTTGGTCGAAAGGTCATCGTTCCCAGTTTCTTGGTACATCAACTTCTTGTTCGTGTCGTCAGCAGCAATCGGCAAGTGGCTAAGCACACTCGCATCTATCCCGGCTGTACGAACCATAGTGCCGTAGTACCAGAGCTTCTCGGTGTAGTTAAAGATCGCATAGCGATCAATCGTGGTGCTGCCGTTAGAGCAGTAGAACCACCACACTTCGTTAAACTTCTCTACGGTAGAAGAAAATATTTGTGCATTCTGGCTGTTGTTAATACCTGGGATGTCATCAAAGATGTATTGCCGAAGGTCACAAGTCAAAGTGCTTGTGGTGCCTTCATAGATGTAGAACTTGTCTATCCCCATCCAATACGTTTTGCCCGAAGCAGTTGACCATGCCCGATCACTTAGGATAGAAATGTTATCGGAAAGAAGAGTAGCGCCCCAATTAAGCGGTGGCCCAAGAGCCTGCAAAGAATACAACGATGTGTCGGTCCAAACTAAGATTTCTTGCCGAGTTTGGGCAACGGCAATAATGGCCGAACCATGAGATAACCGTAAAAAACCCGCATCGCTAGTTGCTCCAGGGGTCCAGTCAACAGCGCTTTCTCTCCTTGACCACCTGATAAGCATGGGGTCTAAAGTAGAGGTGCCGTAATCGTTAGTGCCAAAGGCAAACACAAACCTAGATGTGTCCGAGACAAGCATCAGGTTCTGCATCACGGGGGTATCGGACGCCCCAGCCAAAGATGATAGGGCCACACCACGAGCAGTTAACGGGGTAGTAGTTGCCGTAGTCCAGTAGTACAGCGGTCCACCTTTAGGGCCAAAGATCAAGTCTTGACCAAAGTTTTGTGCATTCCAAATACGGATGTCGCTAGTAGATGTTGAACCTGTACCCCATGTACCAGAGCCCCAGAAGCCCGCACCCCATCCGTAGGTAGGAATGCTATACGCATAGCCTACAGGGATTTCATATGCACCGACAGTTAACGTACCGCCATTCCCGCTATCATAAGCATTCGCCGTTGCCGTGGCTGTAATGGTGTAAGTGTTTGCGGTAGGTGTAGTAATGATCTGGTAGTTCTGGTTTAAAACCGCTGCGGTTATGTTGCCACCAAGACTAACAGCCCCCGAGAAGGTCACAAAGTCGTTAATATTAGAACCAAACGCAGTGTCAGTAACCGTGATAGTCGCTGACCCATTTGTTGCTGCAAACGTTACATCCCCAGCAGCAGTCGTTGCCCGGATAGGGGTGATGTCGTTATAGGCCGACCCCGACTCAATGTAGTACTTGAGGTTAGTACCAACACCCAGGTAAGGAAACGCGCTATTAGTCGTCCAAGGCCACAAAGACCGAGCAACGCCCAGGTACGTAGCGCTAGGCGTTACAGGCGACCAGCCGCCAATCTTCTCAGGAGTGCCTTGACGGAAACGAATCTTGTCGCAGTCATACCAGCCGCCTTCATTGGTGTAGCGCGTATTTTCTCTATTGACCCCAGGCTTTAGGGTAATCTTCTTGAGCGGCATGGGGTGTCCTTAGAACGTACCACCAGCAGGGGCAGATAAGGCATCAACTACGTCTGTTGCGTTGCAGTACAAAGTACTGCTGCGTCCATTTGGGACAGTAATACCAGCCCCGGCAGAAGTCTTTAGGACTACGGAGTAGCCGCCCGTCGTGGCATTTGTTACAAAATATAGTTTTGAGACAGTGGGGCAGATGATATTGGTTGCCCCCCCAGGCGTCCCAATGACCCGGATAAACATATTGCGAGCTTCATCTGCCGTACCGTTTATGTCGGTTAGCGTCCGGTCAACTGCACTGGCAAGCGTTATGGTAGATGTACCCGCAATAGAAGAATCTATTAGGGCAGTAACGCCATTGTTGACCGTCGTACCCCAGTTGATATCGCCATCTGCCAGCAGGGTAAGTTTAAGACTTGATGAGTAGCTATCTGGCATTTCTGTTCCTAAGCGGCAATACGTTGCCAGTTTGGTGTTTGGGCGTTACCTATGGAAGTCCGAGCGGGAGATTATCCATCAGAAATGGTAACCCAATTTGGGCTTTGATTGTTAGGGATTAACCCCCAAACTATAACTTGTCCAATTTGTCCGTACCCTGTGGCACTTGTAGGGTAAGCCGTGGCACCGGAAACATTTATAGATACACTTCCAATACTCCCAACAACAGATACCCCAGATACAACAACAATAACAGATACTTCTACCTGAAATGCGTTGCCCTGGAATACATTTGACTGGAAAGCATTAGCCATGTTTTAGGCCCGCAATACAACCAAGGGCAGTGCTGCAAGGATACCACCAAAGCACGTTGCGGCAGCGTCTAGGAACTCCACTCCGTGCGGGCCGTGCATGGGGTCGCCTGTTGCCCGCCAGTTGATTACCGCGTCACTGATCTCCTTGGCAACTGCCATGAAGGCGACTACACCAGAAGCAATGGCAAGGCTATGAGAAGCAAAGAAGGCGACGTTGAAGATCAAGGCTCCATACAGTGCATGGTTCGCCTTGTCCTGGGGTAGTTGGGGTAGGTTCATGGGTTACCTTGCGTTTGCGTGTGAATGCTTCCAAGCCTGACCATGCCAAATACGATAGACAGTAGATGGAACCAATTGAAATTCAACGCACAACTTGCGGTATCCCTCACTTGCCCGTTGGCGTATCTCAGACACCTGCGCTTCAGTCAACTTGTGGTGTCCCTGCGTTTCACCTTTTGCTTGGCGATTTTTGCCAACCTTATCGGCAATGTTTTGTTTTTGAGTGCCGTAAAACAAATGGGCTGGGTTAACACAGCTAGGCATATCACAAGTATGGCATACACACGATATTGCAGGGTTTTTGCCTAAATGAAGTTTTGCACTGTACACATGCGCCCTTGTCTGCTTTTGGTTGTCACTATCCCAAAACTGACCATAACCGTCCTTGTCTTTTCCACCAAGGAATACCCAGCACTCACTGTCTGAACGTTTGTCAACGTTTAGCCAGAACTTGTTTTTGCTATCTAATTTGGGCCGTCCCATACATCACCTCGCATTACTAAACTTAAAGGCGGACTCGGCGAAGGCTGCATAGATATATGTGCCACCGGATGCGTTCATGCCTGTTCCAGCCGTTCTAGGCTTAAACCCGTTAGACAAAATATCCGTGGGATCACCAACAGTTAATTCTGCAACAGCAGATTCAGCCAAAAGCAAGTTTCTATTTGCAGAATTATAAGGTGATCTAGAAGAATCTTGTAAGCACCAACTTTCCGCCGCATCAGTTCTTTTGCACAATATCCACCGTGGCCTAAACCCAGTGTATATAAACGGACCATCCGTACTACCATTGCCCGTGTAGCTACCAAATGCGCTGTAACCTGCTACCGGTGCCCAGCAGTATGCGACGTAGGTTTGACCAGATGAGTTAGAACCGTTACCGGCAGTAGCACCCAACGAAAATACGGTTAAAGATGGAGTCGTGCTATTCCAAACATTTGCCGCTGTACCTTTTGCGGACGTATCGTCTAAATGTAAATAATCAGTTCCCGCAAGGGCAGTTTGCCATACCCACCAGTCTGTGCCCGCCGAACTTCTGCTTTTAACAATTACCATACTAGGAGCAACACCCAACCCATGCCCCACCGTAGCATTAGCCCCTGTGCCCGTGTACGTCACCACACTGAACCCAGCAGTGGTGTTTGCACTCACCGTTGAGGTGATAGTCCCCGCAGTGTTGTTACCCGCAGTGACTGTGCCACCGGCTTTCCAGTTCCAGGCTACAAAGGTTTCTGCGCTGGTGTTGTAGTTGACATTAGTACCAAGTGAAAAGCCATTGCTATTGAAAGCGGTGAGGCTACTTGCGTCTGTTGTGTCTGCATCTGTTAAATCGGAAGATAGCCTAACCCCAACCCCACGAATCACATCTTGCAAGCGGTGGCTTCTGGCTTGCCCCCGGCTCTTTATCCACACCAGATCAGGCTGAAACGACACAGTGTTAACCGCATTGCTCACCGCCAGGGTAGCTCCCGTCCCTGTATAAGTTGTAGCAGCCATGGCTACTCGCCCATCAGGTACTGCAAATGTAGTTGCCATGATTGTTCCTTAGATGTTGAAAGTGTTGAGTGGGAGGAAGCCGGTGGGGGCGGTGTAGGTGAAGGGTTGCTGGCCGAAGTTGGCATACTGAGTCAATGCTGTGTAGGATGAATTTTTATGGAAAGGGAACCATGTTTGCCCAGACTCAATACTTTGAGCAGAACCAATCAATGTGTTATTTTTGTAAAAACTAATTACGTTAGTATCGCAGTTTAGTGCGATACTAATAATGTCACCAGCACCAAAGTTTATTGAAGTGGATGTTTGTGTTCCATTATTTACAAAATAACCGCGACTATCAACATAGTGACTATAAGGAGTAGCAACACCGTCTGGATCTGTATTTTTATTAGCCCATCCACTAACAGCGATCCCACAAGCGTGACCATTAGAAAAAGTGCCGCCCGCAAAACCAACTTCCCAATACCATTTGCCTGTATTGACTCCAATAGAACCCAACACGTTAGCAGGATAAGTTCCACCAAAAGCAATCGTTAAGTTGCCGTCAGAAGGTTTAGGGGAGGCTGACGCAGATAATGGATTCAACACAGCATAGTTCGCCGCAGTAGCTGAGGTCAGTGTCGGCACATCTGTGAGTAGGTCGTAAGTAGGACCAACTGTGCTGACGTTGATGTTGTTAGGAGTCCAGTTGTTGTTGTTTCCGCTTTGGTCGCCGAATACACCAGTCAATGAACCTGAGGTCGTGAACGTGTGAATCGTATTGCCACCAACAGAAGTAATGTTACCACCATAGAACTTTTGTGTACCAGAGTAGGAGATGATGACTACGCCTGAACCGCCTGCTCCGCCACCAGTGATACCACCAGCGTACATACCGCCCCCGCCACCCCCGCCACCTAGATTAGTAGTTCCAGCTATACCCATGGAATTAACCATAGTTCCATTACCGCCACCGCCAGCACCTCCAGTACCTGCTGTGACATAGTAATTATTTGGATAAGCGGCACCTGTACTACCACCGCCACCGCCACCGCCACCAGCATAGGTTACTGAAGTTCCAGATATAGAACTTACTGCACCTGCACCACCGTTACCAGATGTTCCGTACCCGGCATTTCCGTATCCACCACCAGCTGCAACGGTAGATCCTGTGGTTCCAGCACCACCAGCACCACCACCGCCACCTGATGGGTTGAAGAAACCACCACCACTGGCTGTAGTACCGGCACCAGCATATCCTTGTACAGGAGATGTTACTGGACTAGATGCGCCGCCAGCCCAGGTTTGATTATATGAAAGAGAAGCACCACCACCTGAACCACCATCTAGACCAGCATTTATGGATGTGCCATTATCGCTACCGCCACCGCCGCCTCCAGCGGATGTAAGCGCATTGAAAGTGGAACTTCCACCCGATATGCCCTGTGCGGTATACGCAGTTGCACCAGCACCACCAGCACCTACAGTTACAGCATACACAGTAGTAGGATCAAGAGTAGCACCTGTAACAGTACGCAATCCACCTGCTCCACCACCACCACCACCATAAACACCACCGCCACCACCGCCCGCTACAACAAGATAGTTTGCAGACGTTGTTGTAGTTGCAGCATTAAACGGCAAGTAGAATCCATTCGCACCCATATAACCTGAGTAGGAAACTGGTAACCACTGGTTGTACGCGCTGTATGCACCGAACATCGTAGGGTCTAAGGCTAGACCGTCTACGAAGTTGACCTCTGCCATTTCGCCGTCGAAGTACTGCCCATTATATGCACCTGCTCTACCAATACCATGGCTCAATGTGCCATTAATTTGAGTATTAAGATTCTGTGATGGGTATGTTGCTGTTGAAAATGAGGTTACCTGGGAACCATTTATGTAGATTTTTGCTCTATTAGATGAAGCCGCTTGTGTGGTGTCAACAGAAACAACAATATGATACCAAGCAGCAGGATCACGGAATACTTGTGTTGTTATTAACTCCATTTGAGTACTTGACACATAATTAACCAACCGCAACTGGTCGGCTGTATAAAATTCAAAATGCGTATCTGTCACAAAACCTGAATCTGCTGCACCAAATATATTCTGCCGAGAGGTTAAACTTCCTCGCTTAACCCACCCACTCCATGTCCAAGTCTGTTGGTTGCTGACAACAGCAGGAGTCCTGTTCAGGTACGCACTAGCAGAAGCACGAAACCTCAGCGACTTAGAGGGCAACACTGAAGTTCCAAAAGGTGCTGAAACTGAGAAAGCACCGGTGGACGGAGTGAATGCTGCAGTGTATCTAGCGTAGCCTTTGGTGATTCTTAGTTCGTCGATGTAGCCGTTGAAATACGCAGTACTACCAATATTTTTACCAATGAGAAGGGGTCCGGTAGGATTTTGAGCATTTGTATTAGCTGCACTGTACACTTGCACACCAGCAATAAACATTTTTAATACACCTGAAGTACGTACAGCAGCTATATGCGTCCAAGTATTCGATGTTATTGCAGTGGAAGATACTTGGGTGCTACTGGCGTCATACCAATAAGGTTTACCTGTATTATCGATAAAAAATCCATAAGCCGAGGCAGTATCTGCAGCCCTAGTATCAATAAGTGTTTGGTATGCTGCTAGATTACTAGTATATACCCACATCTCAATAGTAAAATCACCAGTACCAAAGGATGTATTAGGACTGGCGCTGGCGGGTATAGTTAAGTAATCCGTAGTACCATTAAATTTCAAACTACCGGTACCATAGTTAAACGTGCTAGTATTTACCTGTACATTGCCAACTGTCTCCAAGTTACTAAGCATGGTGTTGTCGTAGACTGCAGCGTTTGTAAACGGCATAAGTAAAACTGTACTAGCTATTGCAGTTAGTGGTGCCGTGGGGGGTGTGAAGTTGCTGGTATATAATGCGGTGCCTTTGACTACACGTAGGTTAGACATGTAACCATTACTACTAGCAGTATCTCCAGGCCACCTAGGACCCCCAAAATATGTATTAGTAGTATCATAGTAAGGAACAACTCCAGCCCGTGTACCACTATTACCCTTTATACCATTAATGTATATCGTAAATACGTCACCATTTCTTACCAATGCTACATGTGACCATTGCTCAGGTATTATAGAATTAGTACCAGTTAAAACGTCTAGAGGCACTGCACCGTTAATAGCTATTGCAAACTCTGCTGAAGTAGATGTATAGAAAGCAACCCAATTATTTCCGTTAGTACCATTACCCCAGATCATAACATTATTCCCGCCTTTTGAATAAACCCAGGCTTCGATAGTAAAATTACCAGATCCAAAATTAAAAATACTTGTTGAGTCAGCTATATTTAAGTAATCTCCTGCAGTAGTATCAAAGTAAGCAGACCCACCAACAAGAGCAGTTGAATAAGGGTACTGCTTGGTGAATGGTGAGAACGAACCTTGTGTTACGTTACCAACACGTGTAATTAAGGAGTTGTTGGTGCTTGTGTCCCTGAACTGCGAGTTGTTGTGTGGTACGTTGGTTTGTAGGGTTAGTAAACTTGTGTTGGTAACGGCAGTTAGCGGAGTTATAGGAGGCGTAAATGCTGCGGTGTAGACTGCTGTACCATTTACTATACGTAGATTGCTAATGTATCCTAAAAATCCTAATCTAGTAGTAGAACCAGTCTGCATACCTCCGATACGTACACTTGTTGTTGTGTAATTATTAGTATCGGCAAATCCGGTTATAAAAACTACACCATTCAAATAGATAGTACTAACACCACTAGATCTAACAATTGCTACGTGTTGCCATGTATTAGTAGTTGAAAAAGCAGCATACTTAGAAACACCGTAAAAATATGCACCTAAAGTGCTGGCACTTGGTTCGCTGATTCTGAAGTCAATTCCGGTAGCATAGGGTCCTAGACTAAAAATCGGTTGATTAACCAAGTCTGTGTTGTAGAACCAAAACTCAATAGTAAAGTTAGCCGTGCCGATAGCAGCCGCAAGTGTAGCACTAGTGTAGTCAGAGGTAGTTCCAGGAAAATACCCCGAACCATACGAGGCTAATCCCGAGGGTAAGTTGAACGGATTGCTTGAGACTACTTTGGGTGTGCCGGTCGCTGTGATGGTTACAGGTGCAGCACTGTTGTCGATGAAACGAGCAGACTGGCAAGTTAGTAAACTTGTGTTAGTGATTGCAGTTAGTGGCGTTGCTGAAGGTGTGAAGTTAGCAGTATAAACTGCGGTGCCTTTTACCACACGAAGGTTAGATATAGAACCGTTAAACCAAGTGTCTACTGTTCCTCCTCCAGGACGAGCACCTATACCGCTTGTGTCTACATTGCTTCC
>Ga0209084_1003104_pt1 | contig 12372 bp, 10 predicted proteins | sample C_130820_MF_Meta_FD_187309 | JGI IMG/M metagenome (GOLD analysis project Ga0209084, IMG submission 187309) | Freshwater microbial communities from Lake Croche, Canada to study carbon cycling - C_130820_MF_MetaG (SPAdes) (version 2) | ecosystem: Environmental > Aquatic > Freshwater > Lake... | reverse complement strand
CCTTGGTTGAACCGGGGATGGGCGAAGAGACAGGCGGTCCCCCATAGGAGCTTCTTGCCAGTGCGCTGTTGCTCCTCCTTCAGGGTGCCGGCGACTGCGTCGAGTGCTTTGTGTGATTCGGCAAGGGTTGCCAACTCGGGGGCCACATCCCGGTCATGGAAGCAGTAAAAATCAATACCTGTCTTTTCCAGGAACTCAAAGAAGACTCGGACGCGCGTTTGAGCATTCTCGACGGAGTCCGTCCCGTCATCCCATGGCATCTGAGCTGTTCCCCCGCCGAATGGGTCGGCCAGAGGATTACGCATGACATGCCAGTAAGCGGCAGCAAAGCGCAGGTGATCGCGCATCGGGCGCCCCTCGACGAGTTCCTCGGGATTGTAGTGCTTGAAAGAAAGGGGATTCCTAGATTTGGGGCCTTCGAATTGGATGACTGGGATCTGTGGGAAGTAGCTCATGGTTTTGGGAATGAATTTCACTCTTCGTAATTTTGAACCCCTTGTAAAGTCGTGATCGCCTGAAACGGGAATTGCCAAGGAGGGCGATCTTCTCCAATAACAAAACCTTGCAATATTCTCTGAGAGAGCCCGAAGGTTCCTCTTGATTCCCTGCCCCCCACCCAAACATACGATGCATCAAGCACCCTCCTCAGCCCCATCCGCCGCCTCCTCCCATCTCGAGCAGGACAATATTCCCCTCATCATTCTGATCAGCGTGATCGCCGCCATCGGAGGATTCCTCTTCGGTTATGACAGCGGCGTTATCAATGGCACGACCGAAGGTCTCAAGAAGGCCTTCCATTCAGACAGTGCTCTGACGGGATTCAATGTCGCATCGGCCCTTCTCGGATGTGCCGCTGGCGCTTTCATGGCGGGAAGCCTCGCTGACAAGTTCGGACGTCGCCCGATCCTGATCGTTGCCGCGCTGCTCTTTGCTGCCAGCGCCTGGGGCGCCGGCATCTCGACCTCCTCCATGGAGTTCATTATTTACCGTATTCTCGGCGGTCTGGCCGTGGGAGCCGCCAGCGTTCTCTGCCCGGCCTACATCAGTGAAGTAACTCCCGCCCGTTTCCGCGGAGCAATGTCCTCGGTCCAGCAGGTGGCGATCATCTCCGGACTCTTTTTCTCTTTCCTTAGCAATTACATGATTGCGCAGAAGGCTGGCGGTTCGGCCCTCAATATCCTGGCCTGGGGTATGCCCGCCTGGCGATGGATGTTCTGGGTACAGCTGATCCCTGCCCTCGCCTTCTTTGTTGCCCTGCTCTTCATACCCGAGAGCCCCCGCTTCCTCCTCTCCGCCGGCAAGCAGATCCTCGCCGAAAAAGTCCTCACCAGCCTCTTTGGGGCGAAGGCAGCAGCAGAGAAAGTCCTCGAAATCAGCGCCACCATTAACCAGGAGCATCGCCCCCGTCTCTCCGATATTCTCGGCACTGGAGGATTCATGAGTATCCGTCCCATCGTTTGGGTGGGAGTCGGACTCGCTATCCTTCAGCAGTTTGTGGGCATCAACGTTGTCTTCTACTACGGCAGCGTTCTCTGGCAGTCGGCCGGTTTTTCGGAGAGCGATTCTCTACTGATCAATGTCATCAGCGGCGGCGTCAGCATCGGTGCCTGCATTGTGACCATCCTTGTCATCGATCGGATCGGTCGCAAACCACTCCTCCTTATAGGCTCGATCGGCATGGCTGCGACCCTCATCGTCATGGCCTGGGTCTTCGCTACCGCGGGCAAGATCGAGGGAGGTCAGCTCCATCTGACGGGTAATTCCGGGCCGATCGCCGTTGTCGCAGCCAATCTCTATGTCATCTTCTTTAATGTCTCCTGGGGCCCCGTCATGTGGGTCATGCTCGGCGAGATGTTCCCTAACCAGATCCGCGGTTCAGCACTCGCCGTGAGTGGTCTGGCACAGTGGCTTGCCAACTTCGCCATCACCATGACTTTCCCAATGCTGCTCAGCGGAGTCGGTCTCGGAGGGGCCTACGGTCTCTACGCATTCTTTGCCGTCGTCTCCATCCTCTTCGTGATGAAGTCGGTTCATGAGACCAAAGGCATGGAACTAGAGGAGATGCAGGGCTAAGGGCTAAGGGCAAATTACTGAATATTCCAGCCGCAGAATCAGTCGTGGCGCGCGCCCGCTCTTGGAAGCGGGCGTTCAAGCGCTTCAGGATTCTCTCTTTAAGCCCACGGTATTTCACCTGTAGCCTCTGAGGCATGGGATCCATCAACGTTCTACCCGATATCCTCGCCAGCCAGGTGGCTGCGGGCGAGGTGGTGGAGCGTCCCTCCTCAGTGGTGAAGGAGTTGGTGGAGAACTCCATCGACGCTGGTGCCAAGCGGATCACCGTGGAGTTTCAGCGTGGGGGAACCCGCATGATGCGCGTGACGGATGATGGATCTGGGATGGATCGTTCCGATGCCTTGCTCTGCCTGGAACGCCATGCCACCAGCAAGATCCGCCAAAGCACCGATCTCTCAGCCATCACGACGATGGGCTTCCGTGGTGAGGCGCTTCCCAGTATTGCCAGTGTGTCGCGTTTTCAACTCTCTACGCGACGCAGAGAGGATGAGGCGGGAACCCTTATCACGGTAACCGGTGGCAAAGTACACGATGTTCAGGAAAGCGGAGAGGCTCCCGGAACCAGAATCGAGGTCAGTGATCTTTTTTTCAATGTGCCGGCGCGTCGCAAATTCCTACGGGGAGAGCAGACCGAGGCGGCGAATATCCTTCAGCAGATCGAGATCCTGGCAGTGGCTCATCCCGAAATTGCCTTCACCTGCCTGCGTGATGGTCGTGAGGTCTTCCGCCTCGCCGCCACGGAGGATCTGGCCGTCCGCCTCAGGGATCTGCACGGCGATGCATTTCTAGGGAAATTGATTCCACTTGTACCGCTGGAAAGCAATGGAGTGAGGGTGCACGGATGGATTGCCAGACCGGGGGAGGGGAGAAGCGACCGCACGCTCCAGATGACTTTTGTCAATGGACGCATGATCCGCAGTCCGATCCTTTCGCTTCCCTTGCGTGAAGCCTGCGACGGGGTTCTGGCAAAGGGGTTGCATCCCCCGGCCGTTCTTTTCTTTGAGATGGACCCGGCGGCTGTGGATTGCAATGTGCACCCTGCAAAGAGGGAGGTTCGTTTCCGTGATCCTGCCGCGGTCCGCGCCGTGGCTCTGCAGGCGGCTCGATCCGCATGGGAGAATGCCGCACCGTATGGGAAATTCACTCCCAGTGGCGGCTCAGACCCGCTCTTTCCCCCTATCTCGAAGCCGGCCTGGGTATCGACATCTGATTCCCAGGGAGAGTTTAAGGTTCAGGAGGTGGAATCAGGTCGCTTGGCTGAGTCACCCACTACGTTTTCATCCCCAACTTCTAACTTCCAATTTCCTACTCCTCAAGCGGTCCAATTCATTGGATCGCTGGGCGGCCGCTACCTACTTTTTGAGAATGAGGAGAGCCTGATGCTGATCGAGATCCGCGCGGCACGTGAACGCATTCTCTATGAATGCTATCTTGCAAGGTTGACGACCGGAGAGTTGGAAAGCCAGCGCCTCCTCTTACCCGAGGTGCTTGCGATCTCACCCGCCGATGTGGCGTGGATCGAGGCACATTCCGAGCTGTTGCAGAAAGCTGGTCTCTCGGCCGAATCGTTCGGTCAGGGAAGCATCAAGGTGGATGCTGTTCCGGCAGATGCCACCGGTCTTCCGGCTATGGAAATCGTGATCAGGCTTATGGACGAACTCAGAACCCAGGTTGATTCATCCGCCTTGGATCTGGGAACGCGTGAGGCTCTGGCCGCCTCCGTCAGTCGCCTAGCGGCCGCTGGGGCAAAACTTCCTTCGGGTGAAGAGGGTGCGAGGATTCTTCTGAGGGATCTTTTGGCCTGCAATCTTCCCTACACCACCCCGAAGGGACGCCCTACCATGAGTCAACTCTCACCCGGTGAACTGGCGCGTAGGTTTAGTGCTTAGGTATAAGGGTACTACCTAGACTCCTATTTACGACTTCATACTTTACGCTCCATCCCTCATAATTCCCCCAGATGCCCGAGCAACTTTTCATCGAACCGGCTACGACCGACGATCTGCCCCAGTTGGCGGACCTGCTCTTTGATCTTTTCTCCCATGAGGATGATTTTATTCCGGACAGGGACAAGCAGATGAGGGGCCTGAGGCTGATTCTGGAGCAACCGAACCGGGGCAGGATCTTCGTCCTTCGTAACCAGGCCCGGATCATCGGAATGATCAATCTGCTAATCACCATCAGTACGGCAGAGGGCGGATTTGTGCTTATCCTAGAGGATCTGGTGATCCACAAGGATCACCGTGGCCAGGGCTATGGGAGCCGTCTCCTAGAGCACGCACTCGGGTATGCGAGGGCCAAAGATTTCCAGCGCATCACGCTCCTGACCGACAAGCTTGAGGAGAATGCCCGTTCCTTCTATGAGCAGCATGGCTTCAAGCAGAGCGGCATGGTGACGATGCGCTATTATTTCTCGCCCCATGAGAAGAAGCCTGTTTCGGCTGACGAGATTTCATGAGCGGTGAGGAGGCATCCCAGCAGGGAGTAGTAAATCTGGGGTTTGCCCGCGTGGATTCCACACGGCGTGAGCGTTGCGGTCGGGCTGAGGTGATTTTCGGCGAGGGGAAAACTCCAGTGGAGATTGTCCGGATCGCTTCTACGATACATGGTCGCGAAGGGCATGTTCTGGTCACCCGAGTCTCGACTGATCAGGCAGAAGTTGTTCAAACCCAGCTTCCCGCGGCCATCTATCATGAGAGGGCGAGATGCCTGACACTCGGTAAGCCGCCGGTGAATAACTCCTCCGTGACGGTAGGAATCCTCTGTGCCGGCACATCGGATCTTCCCGTGGCGGAAGAGGCGGCGGTAACTCTTCGGGCCTTCGGGCGACGCGTGGAGAGGATCCATGATGTCGGTGTGGCTGGCCTCCACCGGTTGCTTAACGAAATCGACCGGATCCGTGCCTGCGGCGTCCTGATCGTGGTGGCAGGAATGGAAGGTGCTCTTCCCAGTGCTGTCGCGGGTCTTGTCGAGATTCCCGTGATCGCAGTGCCGACGAGCGTCGGCTATGGGGCAAACTTTGGAGGTCTTACGGCACTGCTTGGCATGGTCAACAGCTGCGCCAACGGAGTCACCGTGACGAATATCGACAATGGCTTCGGTGCAGCCTGTGCCGCTGATGCCATCCTGAGGCTTCTGGAAAAGCGAGGACAAGCAGAAGAAAAATCCCTTTGATGAGCAACCGGCCCTCCGCATTCGTTCTGGCAGCAGGACTCGGAACGCGTCTGGCACCGCTGACGAACATCCTCCCTAAGCCGCTAGTGCCGGTCTTTCACAAGCCGCTCCTGACCTTCGCTCTGGACAGCCTGATCGCCGCAGGAGTGGAGCAGCTTGCGATCAATACCCATCATCTGCCGAATGCCTTCACACCTGTCTTCGGTACGGATCCACACTATCGTGAGCGTCCCCTGAGTCTCTTTCATGAGCCGCTTCTACTCGACACGGGAGGAGGCATTCGCAATGCCCGCTCGGCACTCGGGGAATCGACCTTTTTTCTCTACAACGGCGACATCCTTGCCGATCTGCCCCTTGCTGAATTACTGAGCACTCACACATCCTCCGACGCCTTGGCAACGCTCTTGCTGAGGCCTTGTGAGAGTGGAGGTGTCGCCAATGTGAACTTTGACAAGACCTCCGGACGAGTGCTTGATCTGAGGGGAGTGTTAGGTAAAAACCCAGGGGAATTGACTGTCTATTCCGGGATTGCAGTCTTAGAGCCAAGGATCTTTGACTGGATTCCAGATGAGGGGCCTTACTCGATCATCGATGCCTTGCTTCAAGCGATGCGATCGGGTGAAGAAATCGGAGGCCTCTTGGTGAGGGACGGACTCTGGATGGATCTGGGTACCCCCCGTTCCTATCTGGAGGCTCACCGTTTGCTTGCTGATCCGGTCAATCGCCCGGGCTATCTTTCTATTTCTGAATGGCCAATCATGATTCATCCGGAGGCGCTTGTGGAATCTGGAGTCAAACTCGAGGGCATCGTATCCGTGGGCCCCAGAGCCGTCGTGAGGAGCGGAGCAGTCTTGAAGGATTCCGTCATCTGGCCTGGATCCGTGATCGAATCCAAAGCACATCTCGATGGCTGTATCGTGAGCGGAAGAAACCTTGTTGTCGGAGATCACACGGGAGAAGTGCTCTGATGAACGCAACACTACTCTTGGAAAAAACGGCCGCCGAGCTGCCAGGATTTTCCCCGAAATCCCTTCACCCCATCGAAAAAGGCGGATCCAGCCGACACTTCTTCCGGGTGAGTTCCGCGGAGCGCTCCGTCATCCTGGTTCAGGATCTCGGAGAGAAAGAAGAGAACAGGCACTATGCCTCCCTGGCAGAATTTCTTTCCAGTCATGGCGTGCCGGTTCCGTGTGTGCTTGCGCGCTCGGATGGGGAGGGGCTCCTCTGGTTGGAAGATCTTGGAGAACAGGATCTCTGGGCCACCCGCAACGAACCCTGGGCAATACGTCGTCCTCTCTATGAGTCGGTGCTACGTGGCATTTCTTTGCTCCATCGCATCCCATCCCATGCAACGGATGTGGAGGGGCTCCATCTGCAGCTTGCTTTCGATGAAAGGCTCTATTGCTGGGAGCAGGAGTATTTCACAGAGCATTGTCTGGGAGAACTGTTCGATGTGGAGGCAACAGAACGAGCCACGCTGCTCTCATGTGGAGCGATGAGGAAGCTCGCCTCGGATCTGGCCTTACTCCCAAGGCAACTCGTCCACCGTGACTTTCAGTCCCAGAACATTCTCATTCGTAACGGAGAGGCCGTGTTCATCGATTTCCAGGGGATGCGGCCCGGCCTGGCCCAGTATGATCTGGCCTCCCTTTTGTGCGATCCCTACGTGGAGATCTCGGGTGACGAGCGCGCCTCTTTGCTCAATTACTATCGTGAACTGCAGGCTGATGCCGACGCGGATGTTGGAGAGAACTTTGAGCGTATTTTCTGGCAATGCGCCGTCCAGCGTCTGATGCAGGCTCTTGGGGCCTATGGGTTCCTGAGCATCCATCGTGGCAAGCCAGCATTCCGTGCTCATGTGACTCCTGCACTGATCCGACTCCGCGAAGCTCTCGCCTCTCTGCACCCTGATGATCGCCTGGAAGAACTTCAGGGGCTTCTTGAAAAACTCCCTTCTGCTCCATAACTCCTTGTCTTTTCGTTCCTGATTTCCTGATTTCCGTATTAATAATTCCTCAATCCTGATTCCTATGTTTAACACCGTCGTTATCGAGAATCTCTGGCCCCAGATTGAAGGCGGCCTTTACCCCATCAAGAGGATCCCTGGAGAGGATGTCACGGTTTTCGCCGACATCTTCAAGGAGGGGCACGACGTGGTGCTAGCCGTGGTGAAGTGGCGCACTGCTGGCACCAAGAAATGGCAGGAATCCCCGATGTCCCACGTCGCTGAGGATCGCTGGCGGGGTAATTTCCCGGCAGGCTCGCTTGGATTCACGGAGTGGACTATCGAATCCTGGGGGGATGCCTTTGGATCCTGGGTCGAGGAGATTGCAAAGAAGGTTAATGGTGGAGTCACCTCCCTTTCTTCGGAGATGCTGGAGGGTGCTGCCCTCGTGCAGCACGCAGCCAAACGCGCGGGAAAACATGCGGATGCCAAGAAACTCACGACCCAAGCCGAGCTTCTCGAGAAAGCCTCGGATCCCGCTACGCTTCTGGTGCTGGCCTCCAACCCGGAGCTTGCCAATCTCATGGGAGCATGGCCGGACCGTTTACTCGCCACTACTTACGAGCCTTATCAGAGTGTTCATGTCGATCGGCCGGGTGCCGCCTTCGCTGCTTGGTATGAGTTCTTTCCGCGATCGGCCGAGGGTAAGGCAGGTAGCGGATCCACGTTCCGTCAGTGCCTTGGGCGCGTCGATGATGCGAAAGCCATGGGATTCGATGTCATTTATTTCCCACCGATCCATCCGATCGGGATCACTGCTCGCAAGGGAGCTAATAACTCCCTCACCTGCCAACCCGGAGAGCCGGGTGTCCCTTATGCGATTGGAGGTCCTGCCGGCGGCCATTGCGCGGTCGAACCGGAGCTTGGAACACTTGAGGACTTCGAGTGGTTGCTGAATGAGATCAAGGCGCGTGGTATGGAGGTAGCTCTCGACTTCGCGCTGAACTGCTCCCCCGACCACCCCTATGTGAAGGATCATCCCGAGTGGTTCTTCCACCGCCCGGACGGGACTATCAAGTATGCGGAGAACCCTCCCAAGAAATATGAGGATGTCTATCCGCTCGATTATCACAACCCGGATTGGAAAGCCCTGTGGAACGAACTTCGCGATGTTCTTCTGTTCTGGGCAGAGCGAGGGGTGAAGATCTTCCGCGTCGACAACCCCCACACCAAGCCGGTCGCATTCTGGGAGTTTGCGATCGCCGAAGTGCAGGCGAAGTTCCCCGATGTCATCTTCCTTAGCGAGGCCTTCACCCGTCCCAAGATGATGCAGGTCCTCGCCAAGATCGGCTTCACCCAGAGCTACACCTACTTCACCTGGCGTAATACTCCCGCTGAACTACGCGAGTACTTCACCGAGTTGACAGCCACTCCGATGAGGGAGTATTTCCGTCCCAACCTCTTCCCGAATACACCTGACATCCTACCCCATTACCTCCAGGAAGGGGGGCGTCCAGCCTTTATGATCCGGGCTGTGCTTTCCGCAACGCTGAGCGGTGTCTACGGAATCTACAGTGGATTTGAGCTTTGTGAGAATGCCGCTCTGCCAGGCCGGGAGGAGTATCTCGACTCCGAGAAGTATCAGTACAAGCAGCGTGACTGGAACGCCTCGGGGAACATCAAGCCACTGATCACCCGGCTCAATGCGATCCGCTTCGAAAACGCTGCTCTCCAGCAGACCAATAACCTCGGATTTTTCGGCTCCGAGAATCCCTCCATCCTCTGCTACCGCAAGTGGAGCACCGATGGAGCCAGTCAGATCCTTGTCATCGTCACGACGGACTTCCGTAGCGCCCAAGCGGGCTGGATCGATGTTCCAACCAAAGATCTGGGCCTGACTCCTGATTCAATTTATCAGGTCGAGGATCTCCTCACAGGAGAAATCTTCACGTGGAACGGCTCCCGCAATTTCATCTCGCTCGATCCCACACAAAGGGTCGCTCACATTCTTCGGGTTCGGAGGTAACGCTTGCAACGCCAAGTGCTGGTAAACATGGTGCGGCTTATGACTCGTTACAGGCCATAGACCGAAGGGTAGGGCTGTTGGGAAATGGCGAATCCGGCAGAAGATCCGGTGATAAGAGGATTCGGTCTACCCTATCAGTCTGTGTTTTTTGCTAGTGCGCCCCCTGCAGGACGATCTCGGTGATGCCGGGGAGCTGGGAGGTTTTGCCGGGAGTGATCTCATCGATTGTCAGTTCGATGAGATCTCCCTGATTGATCATGATGTCCTCGAAGTGAAAGGCCTGCCAGCGCCAGGTATCGGCGAGATGGAGGCGGGCGATCGGCTTTTTATTCACGAGCAGAGTCATGGTCTTCACGCGGGCAAAGCCTCGGAACTCCTCCAGTGTCCTGATCACACCGTTGGCAATGGTGATCCCATAGAGCGGGGTATCCCGGCAATCCTTGGGAAGTTTTTTCGGAATGCAGAACTGGATGATCTCTCCCGTTCCGGAGGTGGGTGAGATCCAAGCGGTCATGGCGTCATCATCGCAGAGCTCGGATGCAGGCTTAAGCGAGGAAACAGAACTGCCGGCCAGCGTTTCCCAGAAGAAGGCACAACGGAGCGAGCATCCCCCCATCAAATCCTGAAGAACCGGCTCGCCCACCTTCGGTTTGAGGAGCGGAGGGGAATCAGCGTGGACTAATGATGAGATCGCTGCAAAAGCCAGTAGGGAGAGTGTAATAAAGGAGGATCTCAGGCGCACGATTTGCAAAGTCCGTGGAGAGTGATCTCGTGATCTGTGACCCGGAACCCCGCAGGGACTAGTTTTTTAAGACCTTCCACGCATTTCTCGAGGTCGAAGACCGCATGGCATTCTCGGCAGTGAAAGTGATGATGATGTCCTTTGTCGGCACGTTCATAGCGTGGCGCCTGTCCTGGAATCTCCACACAGCAGACCTGGCCCTCTTCTTGCAGGGTCTTGAGCGTGCGGTATACCGTGGCGATCCCGAGAGAGGGGACGCCCTTCAGGGCAAGGGTTAGAATCTCGTCCGGTAGAAGAGGATGCTCCTGCTCTGCCAAGACGGCCTTGATGGCCTCCTTTTGGCGGGTTGTGCGTCGTTCGATAGCCAAGAGACGAATATGAACTTCTCCCTCAGTTATTTCAAGCCATCCACGATGGCCGAGACATTATGCCTCATCATGGAGTCATAGGTGTTTGCCTCGGTCTCCCCCAGTCCATCGGAGTAAAGCGAGCCGCCCGTCTTGGTGCCGGTCTCATCGGCAATCTGCTGAATGGCGCGGAGATTCTCGATGCTCTCAAAGAAGACAGCCTTCACATGCTCTCCTCTGATCACTTCGATGATCTCCCTCACATGTCGGGAGGATGGCTCTTCATTAGTTGAGACCCCTTTCAAGGGATAAATGGTGAATCCGTATTCATGGGCAAAATATTGGAGAGCATCGTGCGAGGTGACGAGTTTGCGCTGGTCGTGGGAGAGTCCTGCCAGTTTCACCCGGATCCAACGTTGCAATTCGTCTAGGGAGGCAAGATAGCTCTGCGCATTCTTCTGGTAACTGACTGCATTGGATGGATCAGCTTTAGCAAATGCGGCGGCTATCACTCTGGTGGCCATTTTCATATTTTCAACACTGTGCCACCAGTGAGGATCCTCCACTTTCTTTCCATCCTCGTTCATGGTCAGGGAGGGAATGTCTTTGCCTATATCAAGGAACTTTGAGGAACCGCCGCCGGCTGCCTCTTCGAGTTTTGTCAGATATCCCTCGATTCCCTTCCCAGTGAAGAGGACAAGGTTCGCATCGGCTACTTTTCTCACATCACCCGGTGTAGGTTCGAATTCATGGGGATCGATTCCCGATTTGATAACAGCCACCACCTTGACGTGATTGCCCCCGATGTTTTTCGCAAGATCTGTCGTGATGGTTGAGAGAGAGGCCACGGTGAGGTCGGCGCGGCCCGATGAGGATCCGAGAACGACCGCGGTGAGGAACAGGGGAAGAGATAGGATGACTTTCATGACGCTATTGAGAGCAGACTATTGACAACGCAAAGTGCTATTGATAGGAGGCAATCACTATCATTCGTCTCTTGCAACACCCATCCTCACTCGATACATCACTCCATGCTGCCGGGAACATAAACCCGATGATTCGGATCTGGGCGCAGGCTGGTCATCCGTCAGGGAAGCGGCTAAACGAAGTGCTTCCCATGAGAATAGTTCGGATCTTTTTCACACTGCTGATCGGTTTGGCTGTCCCGCTCCTGCATGCCGAGGCTCCCCCGTTGCTGGACCCGATGATCAACATTCTTAAGCAGGAGCATCTGCTTGGTGAGTGGAAAGGCCACCGTCCCAAGTGGAAGGATCAAGGCCTGGACCTCACCGCTCAGTCGGTCAATGACATGCTCTGGAACACCACTGGCGGCGCCTCTGCTGGGAGTGCCTGCCAAGGTTTGCTCCAGGTTGGGGCGGAGATCGATACCGAGAAGGCCATCGGCCTCCCCGGGGGTACCTTCAACACCACCTGGCTCTGGCTTTATGGGCGTAACCCCTCCGACTACGTCGGGGATGTCAATGGAGTGAGCGGCATTACGGGTAATCCGGGCCTTCGCTGTTACCAGCTCTGGTATCAGCAGAACCTGGCCATTGCTGGGATTGATGATGCCGTCTCCTTGCGAGGCGGACTTCTCGGGCTTGACGCGGAGTTCTGCTACCCTGAGACGGCCCTCCTCTTCCTGAACGGCACCTTTTGTATGCCGGCACTCATGTCCCAGAATCTCGTTAACAGCGGCCCCCAGTATCCCATGGCAACGCCGGGCATCAGGCTTGCTGTCAGACCTGTCTCCTGGCTCACCCTGCGCAGCTCCTTCTCCCAGGCCAATCCCTTTTCCCAGAGTGAGAACCTTCACAACTTCAACTGGAACTTCGGTTCCTCCGGAGGTCTCCTCAGTATGAATGAAGCCGAGGCCCGGTGGGAATCCCTACTCAAGGAGAGAAAGCTTCCTGGCTCAGCAAAGGCCGGCTTTTTCATCCAGTCAGGACAGAGTCCCGTGGTTCCCGATGAATGGTCCTTCGGCCCCCCCGATTCACTCCAGTACTGCACCGGCTTCTACGGGATCATCGACCAGATGTTGTACTGTGCGCCGGGTCAGGATGAA
>Ga0209084_1003103_pt1 | contig 12378 bp, 6 predicted proteins | sample C_130820_MF_Meta_FD_187309 | JGI IMG/M metagenome (GOLD analysis project Ga0209084, IMG submission 187309) | Freshwater microbial communities from Lake Croche, Canada to study carbon cycling - C_130820_MF_MetaG (SPAdes) (version 2) | ecosystem: Environmental > Aquatic > Freshwater > Lake | place... | reverse complement strand
TAAAAAAAATAATAAAAAAAATAATAAAAAAAATAATAAAACTAGTGAAAATAGTTACAAAGGTACTGATTATTTGAGTTATATTAGTTCTTCCGAACATAATAATAATAATTCTGTTTCAATTAGAAATGAAAATAATTATAGTATATCATCAATTAATACATCAAATATTAATATGATTTCAGATAATTAAATTAAATTAAATTCTTATTATTGAAAAAATAATTTATTTTTCAATAGTTTCAATAATTGGTGCTTTTACTTTTTTACTTTTTTTAATTTTTATTATTGGTTCAGTAATAACTTCTTCTATAACTTCATTAATAATTGGTTCAGTAACTGGTTCTTCAATAACTTCTTCAATAATAGGTTCTTTTACTTTCTTACTTTTTTTAATTTTTATTATTGGTTCATTAATAACTTCTTCTATAACTTCATTAATAATTGGTTCAGTAACTGATTCTTCAATAACTTCTTCAATAATAGGTTCTTTTACTTTCTTACTTTTTTTAATTTTTATTATTGGTTCAGTAATAACTTCTTCAATAATAGGTTCTTTTACTTTCTTACTTTTTTTAATTTTTATTACTGGTTCATTAATAACTTCTTCAACTGGTTCATTAATAACTTCTTCAATTGGTTCATTAATAACTTCTTCAATTGGTTCATTAATAACTTCTTCAACTGGTTCATTAATAATAGGTTCTTTTACTTTTTTACTTTTTTTAATTTTTATTATTGGTTCAGTAATAACTTCAACAACTGGTTCAATAACTTCAACAACTGGTTCATTAATAATAGGTTCTTTTACTTTCTTACTTTTTTTAATTTTTATTATTGGTTCAATAACTGGTTCAATAACTGGTTCAATAACTGGTTCAATAACTGGTTCAATAACTGGTTCAATAACTGGTTCAATAACTGGTTCAATAACTTCATTAATAATTGGTTCGGTAATAGGTTCTATAACTTCATTAATAATTGGTTCGGTAATAGGTTCTATAACTTCATTAATAATTGGTTCAACAATTTTAATTTTCTTTTTTACTATTTTTTTTAATGATAAATCATTTTCAGTAACTTTAATAGATTTTTTAGGTTTTACTTCTTTTTTTATTTTAATAGGTTTAGCTTTACCATATATATCTTTCATTTTCTTAAATAATTCTTCAGCATTTTTATCAACTAATTTTAAAAACTGTAATATAGGTTTCATTATTTGATTTTCCATATAAAACATATAATTAATAGGAATATTATTTTGTTTAATATATTCTATTGTTTCAATCATATCACCTTGTAATAATTTTTTATTATCTATATTTTCACGTACAACAACAGCATATTCAATACGGTTTCCTGATTCTGGTTTTGAACCATCACGTTCAGCTATTTTCTCAGCTAAATATACATGGGCTATTTTAGTCCAATCTTTATAAGATTCTTTCAATTTAAGTGTTCTACTTTGTAAAAAATATTTAATATCATATTTACCTTCAAACATATCAATTAATGTTTTTTCTGTAAAATTCTTAGCTCCTATTGGATCTTTTTTATCTATTAGATAACTAATAATACCACTACAAATTTCTTTAACAATAGGTGCATTATCACGTCTTTTCAATACAATACCCATAAAATCTTGTTTAAATTTATTTGGGTTTAGTTCATATTTATTTCCAACATATCTTTTTTTAGTTAAGATCATAAAGGGCCAGAATGTTTTTTCGTATTCTAAATCGTGGGGAAATGGTAATCTACTTTTAACTAATTCACCAGATATTTCACCTAATTCAATTGAAAAATCTAATGTCCTTTTATCTATGATTGGTTCGCTACCATTATAGATTTTTATTTTATATATTTTATTATTATTTTCTATATCTAAAAATGGTTGTATAATATGGTCTTTTAGATCATCTTTAATAAAATTAATTATATTATTATAATGTTCTATTTTATATTTATCAAAATTTAATTTTAATCTATTTTCAATAAATAATACTAATAGTTCATATAAATTCTTATTATTATATATTTTTTCTTTTTTTAATTTTTTTTTATCTTGTGTTTCTTGGATGTTATGAATTGTATTTGCATAAATCCATTCTTCTTTTAATATTACTTCTAAAAATTCTTTGACTAGTTTATATATTTCATTATGTGTTTTAATTATTTCAGTATTAAATAGATTTTTAATTTTATTAGTAAGATCATTAATATTATCAATTGTTGGTTTATTCCATAATAATTCATTATCAGTTGTATAATACGATTCTATTGCGTGTATTAATGGTTGTATTACTTCTTCTTTTCTATTATCAATTAAATTATTATATGTAAATCTAAATTTAGTTACTAAGTAACTAGCCCAATTTAATAATTTAATATCCATATTATCAAATTGTTTATTTATAATTTCTTGTAAAGTCCATAACCATGATAAATAATTTTCATATAAATATTCTTTAATACATTGTTTCATTCTTTCTTCTTCTGGTAAAATTATATGTGTTGATATCATTAAACATTTTGGTGGTGCAGGTAATTCTAATTTTGATATATCTTTATAGTATTCATTATAATATTTACTAAACAATATTTTATCATTTGTTAAAAAGAATGGTTTTAATAATTCTTCTCCAAATTTAATAATCTTTTTAAATAATATTAATGAATCATTATTTGATAATTCATTCTTCTGTTCTTTGAAACGAAAACAAGTAAATACTGAATCAGTATCCCCGTACCTAATTACCGGTTGTAATGTATAATCTCTTATTATATTACTACAATAATTTTTTAATTTATCAATAAATTTATCATCTTTATTTTTAAGTTCTAATTCAATTATTCTATTAACAGTATCAAAATCATTATTTATATATGCATTTTTTAAACCATTAATAATCCACGGTAATATTTCTTCATCATATTTTTTGGCAAATAATAACATTTCTCTTCCGGTTGATGTAGTACACGCAGCGATATTACGGTTAGCTACTGGTGATGTACCGGCTCCTAATTGTCCGTATAAAGAATTAGCTGTAATTTTAACGGCTAATTGTTTTGCATCCAATATTCTATACTTAAATGGATTAGTTTCACCTTTCATTAATTTTTTAATTAACTTACGTTCTTTTAATAAATTTGATAAAATTGTTGGTATTACTCCTAAGTTATCATTAATTTTTGCAAATCTGATATATTTAGTTGTACCATCATTTTCTTTAAAAGATGAATTAAAATATGTTATGCCTTCAATATTATCATAATCTGGATCTGTAACTTCAGTTTCATGACTCATATTTTTATGTATAATAGCCGATGGATATAATGATGCATAATCCTTAGTTGTATTGGCTTCATAATCAATTTGTGGGACAGGATCAAATACAATAGCTCCTTCATATGAATCTTCTTTTTCTACGTTTCCATCCACATCTTTTTTAATTTTAATTACTGGGAATACATATGATTGTTCTCTAAATTCTTTTAAACATAATGAAAATAATTTAATACCTTGACCTCGTGTAAATAGATAACTTAATGGAACACAACATACATTAGCCATTTCTAAATTTTTAGTAACAACTTCTAATTTGTTAATTAATAGATTAACAAGACTACAATCCTTAATACAATATTTAGCAACAATAGCTCTTTCTTTGGATCCTTTCATTTGATACGCAAATATTTCTTTGGGTCCAACATCATCTTTGGCTTGAGACCAAAATATTTTATCTCCATTATTAGATATTTTTAATTCAGTATCTAAAATAGTATCTCCTAAAAGTATTATTTTTTTATTTTCAGTATCAATATTAGTTACCATATATTTATCACCAATATCATCAGAAATAAAACCTTTAATAACTTCAATATGAATATAATCGCCAACAAATATATCTTCTACTGATAAACATTCAAATTCAAAATAATTATTTTCTAACTTATTATATTTTTTAATTTCACCTCTAATAAAATTAGATGCTACTGAATCAAGTTTATAACTAGTTAAGTTAAATGTTTTTTGAACATCCTTCATTAGATCAATATGAACTCTTCCTGGTGTATCCCAATATTTTAATAAATTTTCTCCCAATGCAGAAGATGCTAATTTAATTTCTTTAAAATTACAAGATTTATTTTTTAATTTACTAATATATGAAACTTCTGATTTCATATTTAATATTTTATCGCATCTATCATATATATATTTTTCATCAAAATAAAATATATTATAACCAGTTATTATATCACAATCGTGAGTATTAATTTCATTAATCCAAGCATCAATAACATCGGATTCTGTTTCACAAGAAACAATTTCAATGGAATCAACATCATCTGTTTTATTTAAACAGGCTATCCATTTTCTATATGGATTACTTTGACCTAATTTAGTATATGATATTCCTATTTGCATTATTGGGTCATCCTTTCTATAAGGTTGTGGAAATTGTCCATCGTGAGAATAACATTCAATATCAAATGATGCAATACGTAATGGTGCATTACAATCTTTAACAATTGGATTTAATTCTTCCCAATCTACTTTAATTTCAATATCACAATAAGATTCTTTATTTGATTTTTTTATTTTTTTATAATTTGTTGTGCTTATCCAAGAACAACCACTAATTTTTCTAATATGAAAACATCTTAACATTGGTGCTAGATTACTTTCATATAATTTAAATTTAGTTGGTTTAGTTAAAAGTCCATAAATCATTATTTCATGTTTATCAAATAAATATGAATATTTTTTCATACCTTCACTAGTTCTAAAATTTAATTTGGCAAAATTAAATTTACGTTCTTTTCCTGTTTGAAGGTCATATGTAAATCCATCTGTTTTTTTCATTTTAACATATTCAATATTTAATAGTGATTCTTTGTATTGATACCATAATTTATTATTATCACGTGATCTTAACCATTTATCTAATAATTCTAATTTTTTCTTAATTTCTGATTTGCTATTATTATTCCATTTTGAAGGTAATTCAATATAAAAATAAGGGTTGAAACCTATAACCTTAGCATAAACAGATCTATCGTCCATTGTTCTACCAAAAACATGAATTATATAATCACCTAATTTATTTTGTTCTTCACTTTCTGTATCAGGTTCTAATACATCGTGGTCTTCTATAAAATCGTATATTTGAAATTCGAGCGTCATTATATAGTTACTATATCTATATAAATAAAACTTTATCAATTTTTTTATATCCCTTTAATACTTAAGATTAAGTTTGTAATAGCATTATAAACTTAATATCCATTAGGTAGGTCATAAAAATCACTATTACCATAAAATAAGGTTGAAAATATTTTTTGAAAAAATCCTATTTTTGCACCATTAATACTTCCTTGGGCGGAATTAATATTTGTTGATTGTGTTAAATTTGAAATAAAAGGAAACATACATGTAAAATTCTTTTGAAATTTAACAATTGGTATGGGTATTTTATTATCAGTATTTAATATTTTATTATAATTTTGATAATATTTAAGTGCATTAATATCATCCTTGTGAGTAATTTTCATTTGAATACGTAAATTATCATTTTTTTTATTTATTGTTCCTACATGTATTAAATTAGCATTAAATAAAATAATATCGCCTTTATTACATAATAAATTTTCAATATTATTTGATAAATTTATATTATTACTATCTACATTTATATGACTTTTTGGCACTACTCCTAAACATTTTTCCATATCTTCTAAATATATTATTAATGTATAAGATGGATGTTTTTGTCCTTCATTAAAATAAATTCCATTATTATCTCTATGACATGTATGAATAGTTGATTTTTTAATTAAAAAAATATAATCTTGAAATATATAATCTGAATTTAATTTATCAGTAATTGTTTTATTTAATTTATTATGTTGTATTAAATATTGTTTTACTATTTCAGTATTATTTTGTTCTATATTCATTTTTATAAATGTTATGTCATCATCAGAAAGTATATTTTTATATATACAACAACCATCTTCCTCTAAATTATATACTTTATCATAATTTATATAATCTTTAGTAAATATACATACAATTATAATATATATAATAAATAGTAATAATAATAAAATAAATATATTCAACATATATTAATAATTATACATTAATATTTTAAAATTTATATATATTTATTTTATTATTAATTTACCAATACCAACAATTGTTATAATTGGTTGTTTCCTACAAACTATTATTTTTGAATTGGAATCAATACATGCAGGTTTAATTAATTGAAATGCAAAAATATTATTATTTTTTACTTTTAATAAACGGGCTTCAACTGACATATTTTCTATTTGTAAAAATACTTGGTCCCCATTTTTTGGATTCCAAATACCATTAAAATTTTCTATTTTTGTATATTCAATATTTATATCGTGATATACTGGTGGCAATTCACCTACTTTACCTAATACATTACCACATAACATATTATTACCTTTACAATAATAAGGATCAATATTAGTTCTTATTGAAACTAATCCACCTGGTATTACTTGTTCTAAATTATTGTTATTTGTTTCAAAAGATAATAAATTTGTTATAATTGGTTCGTGAGTATATTTACCATTTTTACCTTTTGTTAAAATTCCTGGTCTAATTTCAACTTCATCGTTTATTTTTAATTTACCAGAAATTAATGTTCCCCCAATACAACCACCAGTTACATTTTGAAATTGTGTTCCTGGTTTATTAATGTCAAATGTTCTGGTAATTCTAAATAATGTTTTTTCTGTTAAACTATCATTTTCAGATATAGTAAAATATTTATCAATAGCATTTATTAATTCAACTGAACCACAATTATTAGTAAAAGATGTAGGAATAATAATTAATGGTTCTATTTTAAATTCTTCTAAAATTAATAATAATTCATTATATCTTTCCATAACAATTGATTTTTCTTGTAAATCACATTTATTTAAACATATAATTAATTTTGTTAAATTTGCAAACTTGGCAGCCAACAAATGTTGTTTCAATTGGGGTTTATCTTTTAATGGTGTTTCAACTGATATTATTACTATACAACCACCCATTATAGATACTGAACTCATTGTTGTAATAATTAATTCTTGATGACCCGGACAATCGGCAAATGAAATATGTTTATTTAAATTACAATTAGCATCACAATTACTACAATTATATTCTATTACACCCTCACCTGATGAATATTTAATATTACAGTCTAAACATTCCCATATTTTTAAATTTGCATAACCAGCATTAATTGTAATATTTCTTTTTAATTCTCTACTATCCCTTTGTGTTTTTTCACCGGTTAACATTTTAACCATTGTAGATTTCCCATCTGCAACAGAACCTAACGTACATATATTTAGCATATTATTATTTGTTATCATATTATAACTATTTAAAATTATTTTTTTAAATGAACTATTATTTTCAAACTTAAGTTAATATGACTAAATATATTAGTAACCGATTATTAATATATGATGATTCAGATGAAGATGATTTACCTATTGATATTAACACTAATAAAAATAATATGTATATACGAATATCATCTATAAATAGTGATGGTAATAATAGTGATGGTAGTAATAGTGATAGTAAGAGTGATAGTGATAGTAAGAGTGATAGTGATAGTAATAGTGATAGTGATAGTAATAGTGATAGTGATAGTAATGGTGATATTGATAGTGAAAATGATAGTTATTTCATTGAAGATGATTTTGAATATATTAATAATGATAGTGATAGTGATAGTGATTAATTAGTTTATTATTTAATAAATATTATAATATCTAATATATGGATATTGTAAATAATATAATATTATTTAATTTTTCTAGAAAAGTTAAATTTCATATAAACCAATTTAATAATTATAAATCACAGTTATATTTATTAAAAACAATATATTGGAATATGGTTACTAATTTAACTGAATTAAATTTTATGACTTTTTATAAAGATTATAATTTTTATTATATAGATATTTTAAATAAAATGAATTTGTTAAAAGATGAGTTATATATAGTACCATCTTTTACAAATTTTAAATTTTATAAAATAAATAAATTAACAAAATACGTAATAGAAATTCAAAATTTTATTGCACCTAAAAATTTAAATTTAATTTTAAATTTTTATAATAATGATTGGTCTAATTACTTTTCAAATGAGGAAAACGTTCAACTATTATTTTTAATTGATTTTATAAGACCAATATCAATATTTAATTTAAATAATGGAATTGTTATTAATAATGAAACAGTTATTAATAATGAAACTGAAATTAATATATTTACAAAATCAAATGATGAAGAAGAAAATATAATTGATAATAATTATAGTAAAGATGGTTGTATATCTATTTTAAATGATAAAAATTTAGTATTACAAAAAAATAAAAAAGCTATAAGTTTACTAGAAAATAAATATGGTTGTAGTATATATATTAAATTAGATGATCTATATTTAGTGGTCCAGGGTATATTTAAAGATGACTTATTTAATATGGCAATTAAAAATCCATATGTTAAAAATATATTTGAAGCCCATATAAATAATATACAAACTAATTTAACAGATATATCATCTTCATTTAGTATTAGTTATTTTAATACTATTAATTTAAGAGATAAATTAGTTTGTTTAACAGATGAACTATGTCTTGATATTAAAAAAAAATATAATGATTTAGAAAATATACAATCAAAACAATTAATATTATTAATTAATGAATTTATATTAGGTAGTAAATACCGTAAAATTGATATATTAACTTTATTATTAATTTCTAATAATGATGATAATAAATTAGCCCATATACTTTTTGATGTATTAAAAACTAAAGATAAAAAAAATATTACAATAGAAATATATAATGCTTTACATTATTCTATAAGACATAAATTAGATATTGCAACACAAAATAATGAAAATGAAGAAAAACAAATAAATTTTGATATAACTGATATAACATATGAAAAAAGAATAAGTTTATTAAAAACAAATAATGATATTAAAATGAAAGCAACTGAAAAATTAAAATTAATAAAAAATAATTTTCAAGGTGATCCTAAGGCTCAAAATTGGTTAGATGGATTATTAAAGATACCATTTAATATTTATAATGAAAATTCAATAGTAATTTTTAAAAAAAAATTTATAAATAAATTAGGTTTAAATTTAATATCAGATAATGATATTGAATTAGAATTAAAAAATAGAAATGACAATAATTTATCAAAAGAATGGCTTGATTATAAAATAGAAAAACAAAATTATCTTATTAATATTAGACAAATTTTAGATAAAAGTATTTACGGTCATAAAGAAGCTAAAACACAATTAGAACGAATATTCGCTCAATGGATTAATGGTAAAAATGGCGGTGCCATTTTAGGATTACATGGACCTCCAGGTGTTGGAAAGACAGCCTTAATAAAAAAGGGTTTAGCCCAGTGTTTAAAAGATAGTAATGGTCAATGTCATCCTTTTGCATTTATACCAATTGGGGGTTCTGTTAATGGTTCTACCTTAGTGGGTCATAATTATACTTATGTTGGTTCTATTTGGGGGCGTATTGTAGATATATTAATATCATCCAAATGTATGAATCCTATAATATTTATTGATGAATTAGATAAAATATCAAATACAGAACAAGGACGTGAAATTATATCAATATTAACTCATTTAACTGATCCAACCCAAAATAACGAATTTGAAGATAAATTTTTTGCAGGTATTAAATTAGATTTATCCAAAGCATTAATAATATTTTCTTTTAATGATTTATCATTAATTGATTATATATTAAAAGATAGAATTACAATTATTGAAACACCAGCATTAAAATTAAAAGATAAAATTATAATAATAAAAAATTATATATTACCAGAAGTATGTATTGAAATAGGTTTTAATAGCAATGAAATTATTTTAGAAGATACACTAATTGAATATTTAATTAGTACTTATACAATGGAAGCAGGAGTTAGAAAAATAAAAGAAAAAATAATTGATATTGTTAGAGAAATTAATTTTAATAAAATATTTTATGATTCAATAACAATACCATATATTGTAACTAAAGATTTTTGTGATAAATTATTTGAATTAAAATTAAAAATTAAACCAAAAAAAATATTAAATCAATCTACAGTTGGTATTGTAAATGGATTATATGCAAATAGTGCATCACTAGGAGGTATTACTTTTATACAGGCTATTAAATTTCCATCTAATAAATTATTAGATTTAAATATAACTGGTTCAATAGGTGCTATAATGAAAGAATCAATTAGTTATTCATTAAGATTAGCATTTAATTTATTACCAGATAAAATTCAAAATAAAATTATAAAAAATCCATTTGGAATTCATTTACACTGTCCTGATGGTGCTACTAAAAAAGATGGTCCTTCTGCCGGAGTGGCTATAACTTTAGCATTATATTCATTATTAATAAATAAACCGGTTAATAATAAAATAGCATTAACCGGTGAAATAGATTTATTAGGTAATATAACGGCTATTGGGGGGTTAGAAATAAAATTAATTGGGGCTCAATTATCGGGTATTGAAATTGTATTATTTCCAGAAGAAAATTTAGAAGATATTGAAATAATTAAAAAAGAAAATAATTTAGAAGATAATAATTTTAAAATAATAGCTGTAAATAATATTAAACAAGTTTTAGATTTATGTTTAATAAAATAAAATATAATTAATTAAAATATTCTAATAAAGAAATATTCGAATATTTTAGTTATATGAATACATTATTTAATACCCAAATAAAAAATAAATCCAAAAATATACAAATAAAAATACCATGGGTTGAAAAATATAGACCACGAACATCAGATGATATCATATTAGAACCTTTTATTAAACAAAAAATAGATAGAATATTAGAAACTAAATCAATACCTAATATGATTATAACTGGTGAACCAGGAACAGGTAAAACATCAACAATTATTTGTTTAGCAAAAGAAATTTATCAAAATACAAATTTTAATGATAATGTTTTAGAATTAAATGCATCTGATGATCGGGGTTTATCAATTATTAATAATACTATATTACCTTTTTGTAAAAAAAAAACTAAAGATGGTATTATTAAATTAGTAATATTAGATGAAGCCGATTCAATAACTAATAAAGCCCAAAATTTATTATCTAATATTATTGCTGAATATAGAAAAAATACTAGATTTGTATTTATTTGTAATGACTGTTCACAAATTACAGAATCAATACAATCTAGATGTATGATAATTAAATATGCTAAAATTAGTAAAGATGATTTATATATTAAAATTAAAAGTATATGTATTATTGAAAATGTTAAATTTACTGAAGATGGTATTAAAAAATTATTATTTGTATCTGATTATGATATTAGACAAAGTATTAATAATTTAGAATGTATTTATTATTCTGATTTAGAATTTAATGAAGATACTATTTATAAAATATTAGATAAACCAAAACCAGTATATATGTCTATTATTTTAGAGTATTGTTTAAAAGGCGATTTAGATAATGCAATTAAAATAATTATTGAATTATATGATAAAGGTTATACACCTAATGATATTCTATTAACATTTATGAAATGTTTAATGGAAAATCATACCCAAACAAATTTAGAACACGAATATATTTTAAAAATTTATGAAATTATTAGCTTAACATACATCCGTATTAATGGTGGGATTGATACATTATTACAATTATGTGGTTGTATATCTAAAATATGTATGTATTTTAAACCATAATTAATTAATATTATATTTAATTATTAATGGTTCTAAACCTTTAGTAATGCCTATATTTTTTAAAAATAATAATACCATTTTTAATCTATCAATATTTAAATTAATATTTTTATTTGAATTAAGATTTAATAAACCACGTGATAAATTACTCTTAAATAATATTTTTTTTTTTATTAATGTTTTTAATAATTCTATAATTTTTTTATATTCTTCATTTGATAATTTAAAAAACTTATCAAATATATATTCACAAAATTTATTTTTTGTATCTGCATCTTTACAGTTATTATCTAAATAATCTTCTAGACTTTCTGAATTATCTATAAATAAATATTCTTCTATTATATTTTCTAATTCAATATTAATATTTGGTTGTTGTATAATAATTGGTTGTTGTATAATAATTGTTGCTGGAACTATTGGTTTTTTAAATATAATTTTATTAGAAAATTTATTATTATTATTAATACTTAATAAATTTTCTAATAAAACTTTATCTCTTAATTGTATATCACCTTTAATTATTTGTTTTATAATTAATATTTGTTCTTCATTTAATTTATTAAG
>Ga0209084_1003102_pt1 | contig 12379 bp, 25 predicted proteins | sample C_130820_MF_Meta_FD_187309 | JGI IMG/M metagenome (GOLD analysis project Ga0209084, IMG submission 187309) | Freshwater microbial communities from Lake Croche, Canada to study carbon cycling - C_130820_MF_MetaG (SPAdes) (version 2) | ecosystem: Environmental > Aquatic > Freshwater > Lake... | reverse complement strand
TCGTTGCCAACCTTTGTAGGTTTGCAATTCTTTCATTCTGTCTTCTAAAGAAATTATTCGACTTTTGCTTTGTTTCAGTGGATTTCTGTTTTTCATGACATTGGGCTTACGCACAACATTTTCGTATACTGGAATCATTTTTTATCCTTTTAAATTAAACAAATTAAATTGTACAACAAAACGAATTTCTGGTCAACTCAGTGTTGTTTTGGAACAACACTGTGATATTTTTGAATTTTTTCAATTCGGGGCAAAAAAACTGGGGCTATTATGGTTGACACATATTTTGCCAATTCGATTTGGTATGGTATACAAGGTACAGCATTGTGATTTTGAAAATCATGATGTGCATAATGCAATGAATTTTCGTATTGAACGTATAATGGATTTTGCAAATTAATAACTAAATCTTTTAACTTAGAAAGTTGCTCACTAGTCCATAGGATAGTGTATGCCTCTAACACAATTAATTCAATTTGATTTACTAGACACCAATTTTGTAACAACATTAATTTACAAAATATATCTTGTGTTTCGAGTGCTGGACTCAAAAGCCACTGGTTATACAGTTTTTTTGATTGATGTTCTGCACTGTGACTACTTGGCCATATATTGTTGATTGTGAAATTCCGCATTGAATCAGTGTCGACTAGTTCTTGTTGTCTTTTTTGATCTAGTTCAACATCTAGTTTTCCGATGCTGGTCAGTTGTAACACAACCGAAGTTATATCTTTGCTATCTAATAATTTTAAAAATGCGTTGTTTAAAATCCATTGGTTGCTTACTGCCGGGCCTCCTACGTCGATTATATCAACTCCCACAGATTTAAGCACATTTATCCAGGTCTTTCTTTGTTGTTGTGACCAACTAAACCCGCAACCACTAGTTAAGATTTTTTTGTTTGATAACGACATTTTTCTTATCCATATGATCAACAATTACTGCTTGATTACTATCGGGACATTGTCCGCAAACCGTTTCTGGACGGCCAATGCCTGCAATAAATTTATCTAAGGTATCAGCTCCGTTGCACGGCTGGTAATCAAACCAATTGCTCTGTGTTAAATCCATGGCGTTGGCTACCGCCGGACATTTATATAACAGGCCTTTGTATAGAACTGGTGTGTTTGGTGCACCGCATATTTTGTGTGCTTCTTGGGCCAAACTCATCCAAGGCTGTATTTGACCGTCAGTTAATTTAAACGGCACTACAAAATCTTTAAAAATACTCTTGTAAATAGTAAACTGATTGAGTTTCCAACCTATTTGTTTATGGTCACTTGCATCGTTACTGAGAATTGTTTTCCACCCAGTTCGTGTAAGCAATATATTTTTAATTGCCCGATCAATTATATGTCGATGGTCTGCTCGATGCATACTTACTTGAATTTCAAACGGTTCAAACTCAAACCAACTTTCGCTATCAAAATTATTCAATAGATATCCATTGGTAATCAGTCGAACAACAGAGTCTGGCCAATGTTTTTTTACTAATCTGCAAATTTCAATCAAGTTTGGGTGCAAACAAGGTTCACCGCCAAACAGCGTTAGTACCTTTGGTTGTATCAGCTGGCTCCAGTAACTGATCCAATTGTCTATGTCAGAGAGTCTTGCTACTCCGTCTCTTTTGAAATCACTTAAACTTATACACCCAGTGCAACTGATGTTGCAGGAATACGCAATCATTAGATCAAGTCTAGGAATAATTTTAGTTAATTGCATAACTATGCAACCAAGTGCCAGTAGTGTCTATCCCAAACTTATTTTTTAATAGCAACCTAACACCATCAGGATCGTAAACCAAATCCTTGTATGGAATTATTAGATCGTATTCAAAATTGGGCTCAGAATACCTTTCATTTCTAACAGTATCAAGATATTTTTCTATATTGTTAGGAGTAACTGCAATTCCCTGGGAGATCATTAATATTTCCAAGGTTGTCATTTTGTTGTTTATTTTTTTAATAAACTCTTTGTTACCAACTTTTTTTACCAAGAGCTTTAATAATCCAAAAAAATATTCAGGTGTGGGTTCTTGAGTTAATAACACCTTGTTAATTCGTTGATTGATTATGTGTTTGTGTAATTGAGGATCAGTTGGCATTTGAATTCTAATGCTATGCATATCCTTTAACAATTTTTTAGCCAACTCGGTTTGACGATGTGTAGGAACTATTGTGTATAACTCATAATGAGATTCAACTACATTAATATTTGGCTTTGCTGTAAGGAATTCTTGCCCAAATATATCTTTTACCTTGGTTCTACCAGTCGGATACTGGATAAATTGTAAATCTTCGCATTGTTTGCTTTGCCCAAGACCGGCGCAGAATCTTTCTCCGCCGGCACCCTGGTCGTAGTCAACAAATAAAAATGGCATATGATATTTATAGCACAGCATCCGCAGGATCGTCATCCCAGCGTTGAAGCATTGTTTTATAAATTGAAATTAATTTGGACCAATCTTGATTGATGACAATGTTAATTTTTGCAATATTTGATCTAGGCATATTTGCTTACTTATAATGCTCTGCGTCCCCCGGCGGTAATTATAGTACATCAGAAAACATATCCTCTTTCAAGGGGAATTCATTATACTGTACCTTCCACCCGCTTCCCGACAGGGACCGTTCTCGTATTGCCAACGCCGGTTAGGCTAAACCGCAGTATTACTACTGTGAAGATTCGACTCTTCAGAACCGCCCGTGCTTGTCACAGCACTTCTCATCCTCCGGGACCAGAGTATCCAGTGACGCTGGAACGTTTGGGTGGGGCTACGGTTGCAGGACCTAGTGCCTTTTGCAAGGGAAGTATCCAGGCGTAGTAGCCCCAAAAACTTATTCATCTTCTTCTTCCTCTTCATAAGGATCGTCATCCCACTCACCGGTGTTATGCCCGTAACCTTTGAGAGCTCCAATCAAATATTCTCCATCATTGACCACATACACATTGTAGTCTTCTCTAATGTGATTTTTTATTTTGGGAGCAGGTCTCCGTCCACCTGTGGTGGAATTTATGGGTATAATGCTGACCCTGCTCCGTTGGCAAGGTTGGTGTAACTTGGCAATTTTACCTACCACAATCCTGTTGTTGAGTGTATACACAACAACAGCATCTGGTTTTAGTTCAGTTCCAATTATGTCTCTTCTGGCTTTCTTCACATTGACTCCTAATAATAGTCTTCTGCTGTTCAAGTTCTAATTATAGCAAATTCGCATTTCCTGGTCAACTCAGTGTTGTTTTGGAACAACGGGCTGGATTCGAACCAGCGGTTTGAGGGATTTGCAATCCCTTGCATTGGACCACTCTGCCACCGTTGCACTTGGTTAAACAATTACCACATTCTCTCTTGATTCGCGGTAACTATAAAAACAATGACCACAGTTTCTTATGGTGTCCGCGGCCATCTGTGGATTGGCTTTGAACATGCTACGGATGTCGTCACTTGTGATACCATCCATGGCTTCAATGATGTAGATTTCATAATGACGTTGTGGATTTGCCTGTGCCCTTAATCGCAGGTGCATGGGATTGGCCACCGTGAAATCTTTTGGGGTGGCACCTCTCAAGGTGTCCCACATGCGTGTTTGGAGGTCAGGGGTTGCATCACCTATGTACTCCAGGCCTGTGTTGTCCCACATGATGATGAATTTGTGATTCATAGTTGAAATTTCTTCAAGTAGTCACGTGCGTCAGCATAGCCGTTCATCATCTCTTCCATGGTCTCAAGAATCACAAGACGTTGCAACATTTCTGCTTGGCGTTGTTCCTCTTCGTCAAGGTTTTCGTGCCATGCAATGTATTCCTCTGGTGTGTCAAAACTCCAGATTATGTCCAGCATTTCAACTTGCTCTTCAGTAAGGTTGTTAATTTCCCAATCCATGTCAACTCCTTGTTGCGATGTTGTTATTATACAAGATTTGGGGTTTTAGGTCAAGTACACTAAAAGTATTACTTTTTAGCGCCAGAACAGCGTGAATGCAAAGTAATCTCGCTCTTGGTCAAAATAGAAAATGTAGCGTCCGGGACGGAAGTTTGTGCTAACTTCTACCAGTTGCCAACGCCACTCTCCAGTCAGTTCGCTTTTGCACCAGGCCAGGATGCCGTCCAAATCGCCAAAAGGTTTTGAAATCTCTTGGGCATGATTAAAACTGTCTTTTAGACGAACTTTAAGTGTTGGATCAAGTGTGTTCACACTATTAATTATTGCATTTTCCAAGGGTCTTGCAAATTCTTGTCTACAATATGGTTGTACAATAAGTCTTGGGCGGTTGTGGTTCTTTGCTGTTTGGTTCTACTGCCCAAGACCACAATCACGTACTGCTTTTGGTTCTGTTCAACCATCATGCCCATGCACCATCCTGCTGATGAGGTCAATCCAGTTTTGCTTACAATTACTGAATCAAATGTAAACAACAGGTCTCCACTGGTATGATTGAGTTTGATTTTTCTAATCTTCTTTTGGTACCGGGTTTCAAACTCCACATCCTTTCGGGTGCTGGCTTCACGTATGACCCAATATCCTGAGGCAATCTGTACCATGTTGGCAACATCGCCGGCTGTGCCTGTGTTCTTGGAACTCAAGCCTGAAGGATCATCAAACTGAACGGTACGCAGATCCAATTGGCGAGCTTGCCTATTCATAGCAGTGACAAAGGCACGCCTACCTCCGGGATAGTCTGCGGCAATGGTTTCTGCGGCCGCGTTGTCCGAACGCACCAACATGGCCATCAACAGGTCATATCTTGAGTAATCCTGTCGGGGCAGGTTACTGCTGACTGGTGTGATTAACCTTAACTTGCGTTTTAAATCTCGGTCATGATCCAAGGTAACCATGGCAGTCATCAGCTTGGTTATACTGGCCATTGCACGAGTCTCGTTGGCGTTGCGTTGATACTCCACACGATTGTCTGTGACATTGTAAAGATATACAGAATCTGAGCGAGCATGTGCTAGAGTGACCGTCATGGACAATATGATCAACCACCACCTCATAGCCACTTCAACTGATAAAAAGTTGCCATGGTTGGGTTTTGAAAACTAAACACTGTGTGCTTTGGGCGTTCTGTGGTGAAGCCATCCCAATGTGGTGGATGATATTCCCACTCAAAATCTTCATGCATGGTCAGCCCATCCTGCACCAGTTGATCTTTCATTTCGATTGCTCGGCTAACATCTACACACTCAACTCTAACTCTGTGCATTGTGCAAGTCCATTTCGTAACAAAAACAACAGTCGATCATCTGCACTGGCAAACCACCAGGTCATGTCGTTGATGTTTATTTCAGTTATATATCTGTTTCCGGGCAAGCCAAACAATTCAATACCCCAACAGGCCACTTCTTCCCAGGCAGTTATGGTATCGTATGGTCGCCCCCACAGAATACGAGCACCGTATGGGTACTCAGGGTCTTTCAAGGTACTCGCTTCTAATAATTGAGTCAGATTTAACCCAGTCTCTTTCGTAAAATAGTCTGTAGTCCTCAACTGCAAATTGTCGACAAAAACTTTGTCCATAGCGTTGATCTTGCAAGGCATCCCAGGTGTATTCCTTTTGCCACTGTTCATAAGCCTCCATGGATATTGAATTGGGGTCAAACGGTTTATATTTGTTAGATCTAAAATCCGTTAACTGGTCAGTCATTGCTTGAAACATCATACCCTTTGCGTTGCTATAAAAAAATTAATCCCAGAGTGCTTGGTAGTACTTGCCAAACAAACGGAAGCCGTTTTGTATACGAGCCTCAACCACTCGCATGCCTTCGTAATCGCACTTGTAGGTATTTTTAGGACCGTCTTTCATTTGCCAGTATTTGTGCGTTCCTTTGGCCACTTCGTTGCCGTGTACATCCACAGGAACATGCACATAATCATGCACACCTGAACGGAACTCATTTTCCCAAGAGTCATCCACTTTGCAAGTAAATGCAAAGATCATTTCGTCTAGCACCCAGTCCCAGCGTTTGAACCAGTTTTCGTCTGTGTCCCATTCGTTTTCTTTGGCCGGTGCTTCGGTACTGCGTAGGCCTAGGCCTTCGGGCACATCTTCGTCATCCACACTGGGCGAGCCGTGCTTGGTCTTTTGCAGTTGTTTCAGCATGGGCAAGATGATTGGTGCCAAGGTATGATCCATGCTCCAGGTATCCCAACGGTCAATTTTAACATATTCGATCTTTGGATGCACTCGATCCAATACCCACATAATACCTTTGCTAATAGGTTCAAGTCGGTCTGTCCATTTTTCTACCCAGGCGGGGCGATCTATCCATTTGCGCTCCTGGTCTAGAGCAGATTCAATGCTTTTGTCTCGAGCACACTTGCTCCAGTCAGTCCAGAAGAACACATTGTCAAACCAAGTGTATGGGCTGTGCCAGTGATCTCGATATCCGCTGATAAAAATTTTCATCATTCAACTCCAAAATGTTCTAATACATATGAACCAGCACTAGCCCATCCATGTTGATTCATTGTTGCAATGTCAGCACATTCCCGCACAATCAACTCGGCGAACTTTTCCAACCCAATCAAGGGGTCAATCAGCATACCAGTTTCTTTGTCCAGCACACATAACCATTGTTGGTTTTCGATACGGGCAATACCAGCATCCAATCTCAATTCATTTAATTTGCTTTTCATAATCCATCCTTGTTCGCCACTGGTGGCATCATAGTTACTCATTCTTCAACTCCGAAATGTTCTCGAATCTTTTCTTTCAGTCTGCCATTAGCATACTTTTCCAATGTCAATGGAATCATTTGTATGTGTGCCAACTTCATATCTTGCTCTACAATGTCTCTACATTCCTGAACAATCATGTCGGCGAACTTTTCAATGCTTATATTAAACTCAACTCCATATGCTAACAAGTAGGTTGACATTTTTGCCTCGTCAGCAAGTTCTCGAATTCGTTCGTTCATTCTTCAATTCCAAAATGTTCTCGAATCCACCGGCTCCACTGAATACCACGACAATAGATAGTGTGTCGATCAGCCTCTGCGGCACACTCACGTATGATCAACTCAGCAAATTTTTCAACGTCAAGATCGAGTACTGTACCCTTATCTTTAATAATACATTGATTCTGCAATTCTTTAATTCGTTCGTTCATAGTTCAACTCCAAAATTTTTCTTACCACATTGAGACATCAGTTATATCCATGTCATGTCTCGGCACATTTTTGCCATCATAAAAATATGCTGTCACATCCGGCCCTATTCCGCTTTTTGATTGCGAAATGAATCGCACAGTTTTGACGTTTTGGTCCAGTGCCAACCATGTGACCACCTGTTCAATCTGATGTCTACTCAGAGTCATTTGTTGCGCCATTACCATGCTCCGTTATCTATCCACCCGCGGACAGTTAAAAACAACCAACTCACACTCCAGGTGCGTTCGTTGGGACTGGGCCACCCATCATTGGGTTCACGTAGGGCACGTGGAATCAGTCTCCAATGCAGTGGGTTCAGTACAATTATGACGCTGACTCCACTGTAGCGTAACCAATCTAGATATCTACTGTTACCAGTTTCCATTCGTTTGCCCTATCTTCATATCCGTGATATCCACGTGGGTTGCACATTACTCGAGTACTGCCAACCATGTAGTCAAATGGATCATGTGTGTGTCCATGTGTCCATAATTTGATTTGCGGATGGTCAAGTATAAACGAATCCAATGCAGAACTGTATGCCCCATTAACAAGAATATCATCTTGATATTTAGGTTTAGTCGAAGCTTTGCTGGGTGCATGATGTCCCACTACCACATACTTATTGACAGGAGCATCAGCAATCGACTCGATAATAAACTCCAACATGGCTCGGTGCTCGTTTATAGTATCCTCAGGAGTGAACCTGCGATCACCATTTTGTATCACACGAAAGTCACTCATGTAACGTCTGATGTGTGTGATGGTTTGTTGATCTTCATCATTTAAATCGGTCCATAATGTGCCAGCTAGGAATGTAACATCGCCAATGGTCTTGGCCTGTTTCTCCAACACGTACAGGTTGGGCAAGTAACCTAACACATCCTGAAAATGCGGAACAGTTGCAGAGAAGTTGTTGTGATAGTGTTCATGATTGCCCACGATGAAGATCACGTGTGGGAACCTTGCACTACAGCGTTGAAAGAACTCATGGTATCTAGTGCTACGATAATCTGGACCCATGACGTTGTAGGGATCACGTTGTGCAATATCGTTGGCCACACAGATGTCGCCGCCCAAGATCAGGACTTCAGAGTTGTCTTGGTTGTCAAAGTCCAAGTCACCAAATTCAAGATGTAAGTCCGACGCTAGAGATATTTTCACCAAGTTCTTTCAATTGCAGTTTAAGAGTTTGTATTGCAGTCTCATCACCATTGTACAGTGCAACCTTTTTGTTGGGATAACGCACCCGGAACCGTTCCAAAATTTCTTTTAAATCAATTCCTTGACAAACAAAATCCTGTGTAAGACTATTGTAGCACAAATAGAGATTGTTGTCAACTTCTACAGTGAGTGGTACCAATAGATCTTCATCAAGTTCCTTCAAGGTTTCACCAAGTTCTCGAACAACCAAGTGTTCTAAATACTTACTGCCGGCCCAGACCAACAGCAAAAATATTGCCACACACGCACCTAGGAACACCAAAAAGTCTCCCAGCATCATTAATAATTCGCTTGTTTCCATAGTGTATTTACTTTCAGCCTCGCATGGTTTCTAATGTGATCATCTTGCCCAGTTCACGTTCAAAATCTAGATCTTCTGGCACTACGTATGTTCTGTAGTTGTGTCGATCTGCCCGTGAATCATATTGTCTAAATGTCACAATCCTACCGCCAACGGCTGTGCGAACTGTGATGTTGATGCCATCTTCGTTGTCAGAAATGTCGTGATTGCTTATGCCTATGCCTCGACCTTTTCTTAAGCCATTGCCGCGAATCGCAGGTGTCGCAGTCTCAACCTCGTCTGTAAAGATCCACTCTCTAAGTTTTTGTTTAACCCATCTCATGCTGTTTTCCTTTATGACACTTGTATTATACACGATCCGGAATATTTGGTCAAGAAAAAACCCTACCGTAGGCAGGGTTTTTTGTAGTGTGTTGTTTGATCAACACAGCGAGTTTTTCAACGTCCTACCAGGTCTAGTTAGTCGACCAAACCAAGTTGCATAGCACGGTAACCAGCGGCTACCAATTTGCGGCTGGGCTTCCCAATAACGTATTCTGTAACCTGAACACCATTACCAGCCTTGCGTGAGTTCGCATAAACTGCAAAACCTGCTTGGCGGATTCTTGACACTTCAGCAGAAATGTTCTTGATGCCAAAACGCTTTTCAGCTTGGCTTGGGCTAACTGACTCGCCATTGATCATGGCTGAGAACAGTTTGTAAGTTTTCGTATCTTCGTTAAAACGCATAATAAATCTCCTTTAAAAGATGCCGTTGCGTACAGCATTCTTCTATTATATACAGGTTTCAACACAATAGCAACGGTATTCGGCAACAATGTTATCAAAACAAATTATTTTGGCAATATTACCAAAACGTGTAAACTGTTTGAGCCGCTACCGCGTTATATATATATGTAGGCGGAATAATTTTGCTTACAAGTTTCAAATCAAAGGAGATTACTATGAAACAATTGATCGCTCTTATCGCTACAGTAGTAGCCACTTCCACTTTTGCCGCCGACGCTCCCAAAGCACCAGCTGCCACACCTGCTGTGACTGCACCTGCTGCCGCACCTGCACCTGCCAAGAAGGAAGAAAAGAAGGCAACCAAGGAGGCTGTCAAGACAGACGCCACCAAAAGCGCACCCGCGACTGCCGCCAAAGCTGAAACTGCTAAGAAGTAATCCACTAAGATTTACTCTCATCCGGTTTCACGGGACCAGTCCTTATGATGCACCGGATGATGAGTACCTTTGTGCCAGTAGTGTACGCAAGCCCCGAGTTATTCATAACAAGGATGAACCCGAAGATGAAGAGCTCGGTGATTACGTAACTACTAGGTTACTGATTGCCAGGATGAAGGCAATGAAAAAACATCAAGAAGTTTGGGGCTAAGGCTCCAAATTTCTTTTTCTTTTGTGACTATTATAAATACGATTGCAAAGGATATTAACAGCGTACATCATGTTGCATACCATAACAACCATTACAGAAGAGATAGTAAACCTACTCAAGGACGATCCAGTGCGTCCCGAAATTCCAGCAACTGATCGCATCAATTCCAACAGTCGAATATACATGCTCAAAGATGGAGACCAAACCAAGGCAATCACTTGCGTGAAGTTTTTGGAAGCTGTTCCTGCTGGTGTAGAGGACATGGTTGGCTTGGTCGAGAGTGCCACAACAGCGGTATTTTATACCATTTGGTCCTACAGAGCCGGGGCCGGGAGAGATTTGATTATTGCGGCTCAAAAATCAATTGAAGCTGAGTTTCCCGGAATCCAAACTTATGTTACGCTGAGTCCCAAGACCGAAATGGCTCGACGCTTTCACTTGAAAAACGGTGCCAGGGAGTTGAGAGAAAATCCCAATACCATCAACTACATTTACAAATAAAAAAACCACCCATGGGTGGTTTTTTATTGTCCTATCGGAGTTTACTTCTTGTTGAAGGCCCAATAGATCACAGCGATAGCAACCAAGCCAGTCAAGCCTTGTGCTCCGAGTGCGGTAACCAATTTAACGATGGCACCAACCACATCGATTGCCATGAACGGAACTGCGGCACCAAAGAGGATTTGCAAAACCACGCCAACGGCGATCAACTTAACACCTAGGTCAAGTACATTGCTCAATAAGGCCGAGGCCAATTTGAAAGCATTATCCATAAAATAAACTCCTTTTGTTAATGTAAACTTATTGTCTACAAGTAATTATTTAAGTATACAAAAGGAAACCCGCTTATTTCAGCGGGTCTTTTGGGTGGTTTTGGTGGATTATTGGTGCCACTGGCCTTCAAAGCAATGCCTGATCTCATGACCAACTACAGCCATGTCGGTAGTGGTGCCAGTATAAATGGTGCATGTTTGGTCAGTGTATTCTGAACAGGCCAACAGTCGCTTGTTGCTTTTGAGTGGCACTTTTGCCTGACAAAAACTGCTGATATCTTCTACTGCTACCCAACGTATGTTTTTTGCCGGCAAATTTTGTTTGGCATCAAACTGTATGTTATAAACCTGGGCGGAGGCATTTGAAACCATGCCCATGCTTAATAAAAGTGCAATCAATTTCATTTGCTCAACTCCTTGACATGTTTACAATCACCACGAAATTTGAATCCTGAACAAGTGCATGCCCATGCACCGTTGACCTCGTTTACTGTATAACTGTCGCCTTTGCTTCCAGTCACCGTAAACACACGACCTTCGGGCTGGGGCTCATCCAAGCGCAGACGCCATTGGTCTGCTACTGACTTGAACTTGCGTCCACGGATATCAATCCTGAGTGGCCGGCTAAACACTTGTGGCTTGCCTTGTCCAAACTTCACATAAGCATAGGCCTTGCTTTTGCTTTGGTCCAACAGGTAGGTATGATTGCGAGCCCCGGGCTCGGTCCAGGAGGTTATTTCAGCAAACCAATTCATAATGCCATGATCCTTTGCAACACTTGTCGTGCCGCGGTTAAGTCGCTTACAGAAAATTCCAAAGGCTCCCAATTGGTGTAAGCCTGGGTCCAACGAATTGTGTAAAGAGGTATTTTCATTTGATCATCCAAATGCTTTTACTAGTCCAGATACGCCAATGCACAAGGCCACAATGTTTACTGCCAACTGTGGGCGATTTGCAACACGCACAGCCCAGGCCATAAACAATACAGTACCTGCAAAAAATGCCAGGATATTGTAAGGGTAAGCCTCTGGGCCCACTGCATTTAACGCATGCCCTGCAATGATAAACACCGCTCCGGACCACTGTAATATTTCATTGATTTTTAAGTTCATGTGTGTATTATAGCATTTTGGGAATTATTGGTCAACCAAACGACTAGTACTACAAAAGTACTACTTTTTTACCAGCAGACCCTGTGCTTGTAGCAGGGCAAGGGCTTTGTGGGCACAGGCAGTCCAAGAAAAGTCTCGGGCTATGATTTTGCCATTGGCCATGGCTGTGGATTTGAGTTGTGTGTAATTTTGTTGGGCATGTCGCAAGGCCCTGCGTATGCTGTCCACTTGTGGTTGGGCCCACTCTCCCCAGTTGTTGTCTGGCGTGGGATAAAAGAATTTGTATTCTTCACAAGATATAGGAATCATATCGTAGTCCACAGTTATCACACTGGATTGAACATGTTGTAAAAATTCAGTGTGAGCACTGTACCAGGTTGTGATAATAGGCATACCCATGGCTGCGGCTTCGATCAAGGGCAAGCCCCACCCTTCGCCTTTGG
>Ga0209084_1003101_pt1 | contig 12383 bp, 10 predicted proteins | sample C_130820_MF_Meta_FD_187309 | JGI IMG/M metagenome (GOLD analysis project Ga0209084, IMG submission 187309) | Freshwater microbial communities from Lake Croche, Canada to study carbon cycling - C_130820_MF_MetaG (SPAdes) (version 2) | ecosystem: Environmental > Aquatic > Freshwater > Lake... | reverse complement strand
AGGTAGTATGATGGGCGGACTGGCAACTTATGAATTATTTGCTGGGTATCAAAAGTTAGTAGGACGTATGTTTGGCAGCTATATTGAATTTCAGTGGAAGCCCACTAGTCATATTTTAAATATCCTTCAACGTCCGTTTGCTCAGGGCGAACAAATTTTAATTAGAAGTCAAAATTTCCGCCCTGACTGGGTTATATTGCAAGACATCTACGCCAAGCAATGGCTACGTGATTATACTCTTGCAGTATGCAAACTAATGTTAGGCGAAGCACGTAGTAAGTTTGCTACCATCGCTGGCCCGGGTTCAGGCGGCATAACACTAAACGGTAAAGATTTACAAACAGCGGGCAATGCTGAATTGGAAAAACTAGACAAAGAATTGGTTGAACTAGTATCAGGCGGAACACCGATGACCTTTGTTATTGGCTAATAAATATTTGACCTTGTAACAAAACTGTTATATACTAGCATATCGTTAGGAGATGCTATGATTATAGGTGTATGTGGATTTATTGGTTCCGGCAAAGATACAGTTGCCGATTATCTTACTAATTTTCATGGCTTCCGACGAGAATCGTTTGCTAACAGTTTAAAAGATGCAGTTGCCCATGTATTTGGATGGGATCGAACAATGCTAGAAGGTCGCACAAAAACCGCTCGAGAGTGGCGCGAACAAGTAGATCCATGGTGGGCAGAACGTTTAAAAATGCCTAATCTTACCCCACGTTGGGTACTGCAATATTGGGGCACAGAAGTTTGTCGTCGTGCATTCCACGATGATATCTGGATCGCTAGCCTAGAAAATAAACTACGCAACAGCACTGACGATATTGTTATCAGCGATTGCCGTTTTCCCAACGAAATTAAATCAATTAAAGATGCAGGTGGCATTGTAATACGTGTGCATCGCGGACCAGAGCCAGACTGGTATGATGATGCAATTAATGCTAATCGTGGCGAAACTGGAAACTTTGCTTGGGCTACTAGTCGAGGCAAATTAGAAAAAGCAGGAATTCACGCAAGCGAAACTGCATGGGTAGGAACCAAGTTTGACACAGTCCTTGATAACAACGGTAGCATAGACGATTTGTTTGCTCGAGTTAAAGGTCTGGTACAAGATCACCTTGGCGCCAACGAATCCCTTCTTTATGCAGGACACGCTGACAGTTTGCACACACTGTCTTAAGATTAACATGGCGGCAGTTATTTAAATCGCCGTCTACGTGAAATACATTAAACACTTCTTTATTCGGTGACTTTGTACCGCATTTATCGCAAGTGTTCTTGAGTAGATAGCCAGCTGACTTCCATCGAGGTAATTTTACTCCGCGACTGCATGCCCCGCACTGTGTTCTATAGTAGGGTTTGTTGTTTTTGTAGTAGTTAATAGCTACCGGCGCTCGTCCGCAAGTACAAAGTGGTCTCATATTTTATTTAAGCCTTTTCTCGGCCTTTTTTCGGTAGTATACTAGCTCAAATTTGTAATTAATCTATAAATACATGAACAGCATGTCATCATGGAGATTACAAAATGGCTCAACTAAGTTCACCAGGCGTTAGCGTAACAGTTATAGACGAATCGTTCTATACCCCAGCCGCACCGGGTACAACCCCTTTAATTATCGTCGCTTCAGCAGAAAACAAAAAGAATGGTGCAGGTACTGGTACAGCACCCGGCACATTAAAATCAAATGCAGGTAAAGTATACTTGCTGACAAGCCAAAAAGATCTGTCAGATACTTTTGGTACGCCAGTATTTAAAACTGATGCTAATAATAATCCTGTACACGCAGGCGAACAAAACGAATACGGTCTAGAAGCGGCGTACAGCTTCCTAGGAGTAAGTAATCGTGCTTATGTAGTACGTGCTGATTTAGATCTAGGTCAGTTAAGCGGAAAAGCAGATGCTCCAACAAGTCCACCAGCAGACGGTACATATTGGTTTGATACAGCAGATACTAAATTAGGTATCTTTGAATGGAATGGCGCAGCCGCTACTGTAACTGACGGTCAATCATTTATGTCAGAAAAAGTTACAGTAATTACTGACAGCACCCAGACAACCGGTGTAAGTAACTATGCTCCGCTAGCAAGCGTAGGTTCAGTTGGTGACTATGCACTAGTAGCAGTTACAACATTAAACAAACTATGGTATAAAAAGTATGCAACAGACACTGCCGCTGGTACATGGGTTGCAGTAGGTAGCACAGCTTGGAAAGCAAGCTGGCCGGCCGCGCAAGGAACAATTTCTTCTCCAACACTACTAAGTGGAGATAGCATTGTTATTAATGGTTCTACTGTTACAGGTTCTACAACATTGGCAGCTTTAGTTACTGCAATCAATGCAGCCGCAATTTCAGGTGTTACATCAGCTGTAATTAATAGTAAACTAGAAATTTACTCAACTGGAGTTGATGTTGTTATTTCAGGAACAACAGTTGCTAAAGTTGGTTTACAAACTATTACATATCGCGCACCGGTAATTACACTATCTCCACATTATACTGTGCCTAGCTATTCAACTGCTGATGGAACTGCTTACGGATCTACAAGTACAGGTGGTGCAACAGCATATCCTACAGGTAGCATCTGGGTTAAAACAACAAATGCAAACTTAGGTGCAAGTTGGATTATTAAAAAATATAACGATGCAACTAGTTCATGGATTGAAAAAACAGCACCACTATATGCAACCCCACAAGCCGCGTTATACGGACTTGATCCAGTAGGTGGCGGCATTAATTTAGCTCTGGGACAATTATATGTAAAATATAATGATGATGAAGGTGCAACTCCATACGCTACTTTTAAGATTTACGGACGTAGCGGAGTAGGTGCAACAAATATTATTTCTAGTGCAATTACAACTGGTACATTTACAGCAGGCGTTAATAGTTTTACAATATCTGCTACAGTTCCAGGAAGTGCAAGTTTATCTTCAGCAGTGACAGTATCGTTTACGGCAGCAAGTACGGCAGCAGACGCCGCAACACTGTTGGCAGCAATTCAAGTAGCCATGGTTAGCAGTCAAGTTACTGCTTCACTCAATGCTTCTAATAACAGCATTACAATTACTCACGCAACAGGCGGTAGTATTAGATTTGTTGATGGAACTAATCTTCCACTCGCTAAGATATTCTCGATAGCTACAACTGCAAACTTATCTGCTGATCCGACTGGTGCCGCTAACAAGTATGTTGCTAGTCTATGGACGTCAACTGTTGCTAGTCTTGGCTTTGCCCCAGCGTCACAAACACCACCGACTACAATTCCAGAAGACGGAATATTATGGTATAACAGCACGATTGATGAAGTGGATATCATGGTACACAATGGTAGTGCATGGGTTGGCTACTTAAACTATACACAAAATGCAGTCGGCGGCACAAGTACAGATCCAGCCGGTCCGATTGTCAGTGCTACTCAACCAACTGTACAAAGCGATGGAACACCATTAGCACACGGTGACTTGTGGATCAGCACAGCAGATTTAGAAAACTATCCACTAATTTACAAGTATAACTATTTGACTAAGAAATGGGTATTGGTTGATAATACAGATCAAACATCACAAACTGGAATTTTATTCCACGATGCACGTTGGACAACTGGTCCAGGTGTTGGTACAGAAACAGGTACAGCCGCTTCAATCGTATCATTATTGTCAAGTAACTTCTTAGACTTTGACGCACCGGATCCTGCACTATATCCAAAAGGTATGTTGTTATGGAACCTACGTCGTTCAGGATTCAACGTATTGAAGTTTGCACAAAACTATGTGGATGTTACAGCTAAAAATCATCGTAAAGCAGATGAATTAATGACTAGCTATTATCCACATCGTTGGATTAGCAACGCCGCTAACCAAGAAAACGGTGCTGGTACATTTGGACGCAAGTCACAACGCAAGGTTGTACTACAAGCACTGGTTGCATTGATTAATGGCAACCAACAAATTCGTGATGAAGAGTCACGTGTGTTTAACTTGTTAGCTTGCCCAGGTTATATAGAGACACTACAACCACTAGTTGGTTTGAATTATGATCGCGGATTAACAGCATTTATCGTTGGCGATACACCAGCACGTTTAACACCAGATGCTACCACACTAAGCAATTGGGGTGCAAATACCGCAGGAGCATTAGACAACGGTGATACTGGATTATTAACAACTGACCCACATCTAGCTGTTTTCTATCCATGGGGTTATACAACAGATTTGCTAGGCAACAATGTTGTTGTTCCACCAAGCCACATGATGCTACGCACTATTGCACTAAGCGATAATGTTAGCTATCCATGGTTTGCACCAGCTGGAACACGCCGAGGTGGTATTACCAATGCCAGCTCAGTTGGTTACATTGACTCAATGACCGGTGAATTTAATTCAGTTGCATTGAATACAGGACAACGTGATACACTACAATCTCCAACAGTACATGTAAATCCAATTACATATATTACAGGTACAGGCCTAGTTAACTACGGTCAAATGACCCGTCAACTAACTGCTAGTAGTTTAGATCGTATTAACGTGGCACGTTTGGTAATCCACTTGCGTCGTCAGCTGTTACAGCTAGCTAAGCCATACATATTTGAACCAAATGATACACAAACTCGTAATGAAATCAAGCAGGCTGCTGAAAGTTTATTACTAGAACTAGTTGGTCAACGTGCAATTTATGACTTCCTAGTAGTTTGCGATTCAAGCAATAATACACCATCGAGAATTGATCGTAGCGAGCTTTACCTAGACATTGCGATTGAACCAGTTAAAGCAGTTGAATTTATTTACATTCCACTACGCTTGAAAAACACCGGTGAAATCAAAGGCCTTGGCGGCAAATAATTAGGAGAATATAAATGTCAATCGCAGCTTTATCAAGATTTACAGTACCACTAAAAGATGGTACTACACAGGGTATGTTAATGCCAAAACTAAGCTATCGTTTCAGAGTTAGCTTTGAAAACTTTGGCGTTAGCGGAAGCACGACAGAACTTACTAAACAGGTTAGTGATGCGGCCCGTCCAAAACTTACATTAGAAAATCAAACTATTCAAGTTTATAACTCAACGATTAACTATGCAGGCCGCCCAAAATGGGGTTCAATTACACTTAAACTACGTGATGATGTCAGCGGCAATGTTAGCAAACTAGTGGGTGAGCAGAATCAGAAACAATTTGATTACTTTGAACAAAGTTCGGCAGCGGCAGCAGGTGACTATAAGTTTACCATGCGTATCGAAATTCTAGACGGTGGTAACGGAACAAATGTCGGAGTACTTGAAACTTGGGAATGTTACGGATGCTATGTCCAAGACACTGCCTGGGGTGATTTAAAGTATTCAACACAGACTCCAATGGATATTACTCTTATAATATTTCCGGACAACTGTATACAAGTTGGCAAAAATGCAGGTATCGGTACTCAAGGATTTCCACGTACTGGCGGCGGCACTATGCTTACTAACGGCGCACAATAATAAAAACCCACTTCGGTGGGTTTTTTATTGATTAATCATTAACTACGTATTTAATACGATCTAATAAATAATAGTATGGCATTCACTCCTACAAATCAATTATCATCTGACCCGCATGTATTATTGCGAGATCAGCGTCACGCAAGTCGACTATTTGTTGACGATCAGTTCCGCCTTGCGCCCAAACTTGATTTTCAATTCCACGTGGCATTCAGTTTAAATACAAGTGCATTGCGAACGATTGATCTAGCACAACGACACGCCAACGAAATTGGCATGCTGGTCAAAAATGTTGATTTGCCAGGATTTGTTATTGAATCTAAACTAGTAAATCAATATAATAGAAAAAGAGTGATACAGACCAAAGCAACTCCTAATGCTATTGTTATAAAGTTCCATGATGACAACATGGGAGTAATTAATCAGCTGTGGCAAAACTACTATAGTTATTATTATGCTGACAGTGCTTCTGCTAATAAAGTAGGCGCATATAATAAAACAGCGACACGTAGTAGCGATTTTATAACTACTAATTACGGTTTCGATAATTCTAGTACAAGTCCGTTTTTCAATTATATTAAAATATATCAAATGGCTAGACATGAGTATATTGGTTATAAATTGGTCAATCCATTAATTACAAAAATGGAAATGGGTAAAGTCAATTACGAAAGTACTAAAACTCACGAAATTTCAATGACGGTACAGTGTGAAGCAATCAGTTATGAATCAGGAATGGTAGATGATGGCGGGGTTGAAGGATTTGCACAAACACATTACGATAAAGCACCAAGTCCATTATCCGGTTCTACTACAGGAACATCCGCTAGCCCAACATTTACCAATCAATCAACACTGACTAACAATGCTATAGATTTCTTAAATAATTTAAAAGCCACTGTCAACGCTTATCAAAATACCAAAGATGTAAACCCCACTGGATTACAGGGCATATCTAGTCCGTCGACATCACAAAACGTTGGCGGGCTACAGGGAGTTAATTTTCCGCAATCATCAGTGGCATTAGATACCACCACAACTGCTAACAAAATTAATATAGGATAATAATGTCTAACTTACCATCACCTGCATCTGTAGGACAAGCTGATACCAAACAATTCTTTGATAAATTTTTTAATAATCAAGTTAGTTTTCCTGCGGCTGAGATTGACGCTACAGTTGGATTTTTTCTAAAAAGAAACTTTGATGTAGAAAGTGCAAGATCAACATCAATAGTATTATTAAATCAAGCCCGCATTGATAACATTAGTGTGTTTGAATTACTTGATTCACTTAAAGTACAAACTGACGTTCAACTAAGTCAGATTGTAGCACAGGTATTAAATTCATACAGAGAAAAAACTAGTTTACTAGGCTATCGAATCGCACCATCATTAGATACTTACGAATCCCGTAACATACTGGTATAACATGGCAAGCAAATTTGCTCGCGGTCGGTATACCATAATGCACCCTGAAAAGTATGTCGGTACCAAAGTTCCAACGTATCGATCAAGCTGGGAGTGGAGTTTTATGAAATTTTGCGATACTAATCCCAGTGTGCAGAAATGGGCTAGTGAAGCTGTTCAAATACCCTACAGAGATCCGCTTACTGGCCGACAAACAGTTTATGTGCCTGATTTTTTCATACAGTATGTGGATAAGAAAAATCAAATACACACTGAACTGATTGAGATAAAACCTGCAAGTCAAAGTATACTTGAGCGTGTGGGCAAGAACAAATATAATCAAGCACAGTACATTAAGAATCAAGCCAAGTGGGCTAGTGCTAATATATGGTGTAAGCAACAGGGTATCAAGTTCCGTATACTTAACGAAAATGATATCTTCAGCCAAGTATAAGCATAAGTAGTATTATGACAAAAAGACTTGAAGAAATCCTTAATTTACCTGAAAGCAAGAAAATTGTTAAGCAGGATGAGAAAGCAGCCGCCAAAGCTGATGCCGCCCCGTTATTGCGAAATATCAGTGAATTTGATAAAATCTCAGCGGCATTGCCCTTAGTCAAAGGTCTAGGCGATGCCGGCGATGCTGAACTAGACGAACTAGCTAAGAAAGCTACAGAAGCATACGATGACATAATGGACTTAGGAATGAATGTAGAAGCACGTTATAGTGCTCGCATGTTTGAAGTTGCCGCTAGCATGCTAAAGAACGCTATCGATGCCAAAAGTGCTAAATTAGACAAAAAGTTAAAGATGATAGATCTACAACTTAAGAAACAAAAGATTGACCAAGATAACAATCAAGACGACAGTGTTACCCTACAGGGCGACGGAGTTATTATATCAGATCGTAATAGCTTGCTTGAGAAATTAAAGAATATGAAATAAATATAGTACTAGGAACAGACTATGAAATCATTTACAGAATACTTAACAGAAAGCAAAAAAGTTTACGAATTTAAGGTAAAAATTGCTGGCGATTGCCCCAAAGACTGCGGCAAAAAAATTAAAGAAGCATTGGCACAATTCCATGTTGAATCTTGCAGTTCAGGCAAAAGCACACCGATCCAAGAAACATTGGTAGATTTTCCTGACACCAAGAATACTGGAATGACAATATTTGATGTTTGTACAAGTTACCCTGCAACAAGTATGCAAGTACAAAGCATACTGGCAGAAAAGTTACGTATTGCAACTAGCATGCTCAAGGTACGCAATTTAGCAGAAGAAAAAGAAATTGCTCTTAACAATCAACACAAGACAAAAAGCGGCAAAGCAATGCTAGGCACTGATTACGAAAACAACAATACCGAAGACCTAGTTGGCGAAACACACAAGATGAATTTCTTAAAAGGTCTAAGCAAAGGATCATCACATCACACTCCTGTAACAGGTTACAACGATGAGTTGCTGGCCAAGAGTGCTCCTAAGCATGCTAAAGAAACATCAACCAAGCAGGTAAAAGTAAAAAACAATGCTGTAAATATTTTTACTAAACAAGTTAACGTGCCAACAGCAAAAGGATAACACAATGAATTTTTCAGACATTTATAAAAAAATTAGAAGCATTGATGAAGCAGGACCCGTTGTTGGTGCAAGTACTAACCCTGCTGTACAGCAATCAGTGCAAGATGCGACCGGTGGACAGTTTGTGGCAAAAACAGCACCCCCTGCACCTGCGGCACCTTCCCCGTACGGCGGCCCTCCTAAAACACATGGACCGATAGTGCTAGGCCAACAACCGACACAACCACAGGCAACGAATCCTGCTCCTGCGGCTCAGGCAGCGCCTACTGGTGCAATCGACTACAAGAAGCCAGGTCCAATCACGCAAGATTCAACAGGACAAAAATTAGAATACGGTATCCCTGTAAATGCCCAGGGTGCGTTTATGGAGCCGAATATAGATGCAACTGATGAAGAGTATGCTCAGCAGAGAGCCGCATACAAACCTTGGAAGGCAGATTTTATGAAACGATATCCTAATGCCAAGCAACAGCCTGACACTTCATATAAGAATGAAACTGGATTAGAAAACATACCGACCGGGCTTGCTCCTATGCCTATGGAAAGTTACAGAAATCAAAGTCTTAACGAATGCGGAGATATGCCCCAGCCCCCACAACAACAAGATGTAGTAGACATGAATGTTACACTACACGGATCAGGGCCAGGCGGCATCCGTAGCTTGATGAGTATCCTACGTGACATTGAAGGTAAAGATAGCAATGGCGGAATGACAGTTGAACCTCATGCAGATGATATTGAAGTTATGCTAGGTGATATGGAAGAAGAATATGGAAATAGTGCCCATGGTGCAAGCGGCCCCCATACCGCATCTATACAAGATGTAACTAATGTTGGAACTCCTACAAACGGTGGTGATCATAAACCACGTCAAGCAGGCCTGCCACAAGCAAATGCACATGCAATGCATGAAACTGTTAAGTCGAGATTGCAACAACACTATAGTGCTATTAAAGAAGCAGGTGTTGCCGCTGACCTGGCTAGAAGTGCATCCAACGGTCTATCCGGAATGGCTGATACTAAGCTAGGCGACATTCCTGGTAATATAGCAAACGGTGCTAAACAAATGTATAACAATGCCGCAACAGCAGTAGGCAATGCCGCAACAGCAGTAGGCAACACTACTCCACGCCAAATTGGACAAGGTATTAATAATGCTGTTAATGATGCCTCTAACGCAGTACGTAACTTTGCGAGGTTTCCAGGCCTTGCACCCCAACCCGGTGGCACAGCGCCATTCAATCCACGAGCCGCCGGACAGCCAGCTACACCTGCTCAAGCAGTAGCAACGCAACCACGAGCCGCCGGACTCATAACCGCCACAGGTAATGTTACTGGTGGCAACATACGCACCACCGGACAGCCAGCTACACCTGCTCAAGCAGTAGCAACGCAACCACGAGCCGCCGGACAGCCAGCTACACCTGCTCCAGCAGATAATAAACCAGCAGATAATAAGCCAGCTACAACTACTCAACCTGATGCAGGTCCAGATCATGCTCCGGCAGAAGGACAACCTGACCAAGCTGTTGGAACTCGTGAATCTATTGAGTTTGATCGATTCAAAGAACTAAACAGCAAATTAAATAAAACTCATAAATTAAAAGAAGGATGCTTGCAAGATCCACACAAACATGCATTAGCACATATATTAATGGCTGACAGACATGGGCATAATCAGTTAGCAACTACTGGTGTTGCTTCTCCTGATTTGTACGAAAATCTTTATGATTACTATTTCGATGATATGCCAAAGCACATAAAGAAACATCCAGATCACCAAGTAAGACATGATCATGTAGCAAGTCGTTGCAAAGTTGATATGATGACTCCTGAGTGTGTACAAGCTATGTCTGGTACAAATATGATGGCACCTCAATCAGTTATGTAATATTCGTCGCAGTTAGCACTCTGTTTAACAGTGCCAAATAGACCCTCCGGGGTCTATTTTTTTGTGTAAATAACATTATGGCAAAATCATTAGATGGCGTTTTAACCAAAAAAGCGCACAGTAAAGAAACATTCACGGAAGAACAAGTACAGCACTTGTTAGCCTGTGCTGACCCCGTTAGCGGATACCTATATTTTGCAAAGAATTTCTTTTATATTCAGCATCCGGTAAAAGGTAAACTACTATTTCAACCTTTTGAATATCAAGTAGGACTATTAAATTCATATCACGATTTTCGATTTAACATTAATATGTTACCGCGTCAGAGTGGTAAGACAACATGTGCGTCAGCATATTTGCTTTGGTTTGCAATGTTCCATCCAGATCAAACTATTCTAGTTGCCGCACACAAATACACAGGCTCGCAAGAAATCATGCAACGTATACGTTATGGATATGAATTATGTCCAGACTTTGTACGTGCAGGAGTTGTGAATTATAACAAAGGGAGTATTGAATTTGAAAACGGATCAAGAATTGTTTCAGCTACTACTACTGGTAATACCGGTCGTGGTATGTCCATATCCTTACTATATTGCGATGAGTTTGCTTTCGTACAACCTAACATTGCTGAAGAATTTTGGACTTCGATATCTCCAACACTAGCAACTGGTGGACGTGCGATTATTACAAGTACACCAAACTCAGACGAAGATACATTTGCGCTCATCTGGAAAGAGAGTAAGGAAGTATTTGACGAATTTGGCAGTGAAAGAACAGACGGCTTGGGGCGCAACGGATTTCACGGATTCCGCGCTGAATGGAATGAACATCCAGATCGCGATGAAGAATGGAAGAAAGTTGAACTGGGTCGCATTGGTGAAGAACGTTTCCGCCGAGAATACGGTTGTGAGTTTTTAGTATACGATGAAACGCTAGTTAGCAGTATTAAACTTGCAGAAATGTCCGGAAAGGATCCCATAACACGCATGGGGCAAGTACGTTGGTATAAAAATCCAACTCCAGGAAATATCTACTTAATCGCATTAGATCCTAGCTTAGGCACAGGCGGAGATTTTGCCGCGATTGAAGTATTTGAATTACCTAGCTTTCATCAAGTAGCAGAATGGCAACATAACATGACCCAAGTGCAAGGGCAAGTTAAGATATTTAAAGATATCATAAAACACATAGAAACTTGCATAGGTACAGAGTATACTAACAGTATATATTGGTCAGTTGAAAACAACACATTAGGCGAGAGTGCCTTGGTCGTAATTGCAGATTTAGGAGAAGAGACTTTTCCCGGATTATTTGTAAGCGAGCCTGTACGTAAAGGGCATGTACGCAAATTCCGTAAAGGATTTAACACTACACACGGGTCAAAAATAGCCGCATGTAGCAGGGCAAAGTATCTGATAGAAGAAAATAAGATGCAAATATACAGCCGTCCGCTGTTAAGCGAGCTCAAGACATTTATCGCAAGCGGCACTAGTTTTAAGGCTAAAGTAGGACAGCACGATGACCTAGTTGCGGCCCTGCTGTTAATCATACGTATGAGTGTGGTTTTAGCTGACTGGGATCCTAGGGTATTTGAAACTCTAAGCGTAGCCGACGGTATGGACCAAGATTGGGAAATGCCGTTACCAATATTTGTTTCAAGTAATATCTGATAAATATCATATGGAAATCGATTTAAATAAAATTGCACAAGAGTTGTACGGGAAGCTAGAATCTCGGTTTAAACAAATCACATTTGCTGATGAACACGCTACTGTTTTGAGTAAAAAAGTAGATATTGCTAAAGCAAGATTTTTTGAATTTGAGTATAAAAATAGTGGAGTTCCTCTAGGAACTGTTGCTATTACGTTAGACGAAGATGACGGGCTCGTAGTCGAACTTAGTGGTAAATTAGCTGAATCTAATCACCCAAGTGTTTTAAAATTCCTCAAAGGTTTGCGTAAGTTTGCTAAAAGTCGCTTGCTAAATTTTGATGAAAAGAATACTGGTAAGGA
>Ga0209084_1003099_pt1 | contig 12384 bp, 14 predicted proteins | sample C_130820_MF_Meta_FD_187309 | JGI IMG/M metagenome (GOLD analysis project Ga0209084, IMG submission 187309) | Freshwater microbial communities from Lake Croche, Canada to study carbon cycling - C_130820_MF_MetaG (SPAdes) (version 2) | ecosystem: Environmental > Aquatic > Freshwater > Lake... | reverse complement strand
TTAAAGAATTCGTTTTGGATCATTATTTTAGTTAACAGTTTATTTATCGGGTAACCAAAGTTATTTAAATTAATATATTATACTAAATATGTTATAGGAGCCTACATTTGTGTATTCAACATCAGTATTTTATTACGTTCAGCGCAACATTGTTGTGTTATTGTCAGGCTATTCACCAAGGAGATATATGCCAGTTTATGCTAAGCCATTAACCCTGCACAAGGGCGTGGATAATCAAATCCAGTTTCAATTTTTGAACCAAGAGCAAAAACCCATAGATATTACCGGGAAAGATATAACTTGCCGCATTCTAAACTACATGGGCAACGAGACACTGATTCAGAAGTCATTAACACTACAATTTGCTGCGACTGGCATTTGTGCGTTGATATTAAATGCAGCGGACCTTGAGAATATTGAGGCTCAGAAATGCTATTACACATTGGAAATCCCAGTCAATGACTTTGACTTCCCTGTATTCGTAGACCAAAATGCAGGCGCTCGTGGTGTAATGAATATTGTTAATAGTGTATTGCCTAACTTTGTCCCATCATATAACATAACAATACCAACTGGTCAGGCCTTTCCTAACAGTCCTAATAGTAACGGAAGTAGCCTAACATACACTACAAGCGTATTAAGCACAAACAACAATCCAATACTAACTATCCAAACTGAATACATTGAATTCTATGGAAACACAACTATTCAAGGTAGCAGCATTGTAGATAATGATTGGTATGACATTGTGACTACCGAAGAAGTATCTAACGTTACACAAACGGTTGGATATGTTATACAAGGATTTCATCCTTATATCCGCATGCAATTCACTAGCAATGCGGGCGCAGTAACAAATATATTGACCAGATAATTTGCTTTAGCATTATGATTGTGTTACAATCAATTGATGTTTGATATCCTGTCTGTATTACCCGGTAAAAAGAAACAAACAAGTTCTGGCTGGACTAGCTTCAATGCTATCTGTTGTACCCACTTTGGTCACAGACAAGACAAACGTATGCGCGGTGGCATCAAGTTTGATGGCACGAACTGGTCTATGCATTGTTTCAATTGTGGGTTCAAATGTAACTTTGTATTGGGCAGAACAATTAGTGCCAAGACTCGCAATCTATTAGTATGGTGTGGCATCGATGACCAACAAGTTAAACGATGGAGTTTAGAAAGTTTACAACATAAAGACTTGATAGACTTTACTCAGCCAAAAAAACAAAAAGTAAAAATCAAATTCAATGAACACAAACTCCCTGAGGGAGAGATTGTGGATAGTAATAACCCATTGCACAAAGTATACACAGACTATCTGCAATCGAGGAAGATAGATAGTAGTGACTATCCTTTCTTGATCACTCCGTATGAGCAGGGAAGGATGGCAAACAGGGTAATCATCCCCTACACATATAAGAATAAGATTGTAGGTCATACAAGTAGATTCTTGGACAATAAAACTCCCAAATACATTAATCAGCAACAACACGGCTACGTGTTTAATATAGATATGCAAAAGCCAGAATGGAGTGTATGTATTGTCACAGAAGGTATATTTGATGCACTAAGCATTGATGGTGTAGCGGTAATGCATGATGACATTAATGATGACCAAGCATTGTTATTAAGCACATTGAATAAACAAATTATATTAGTTCCAGATAGAGATAAGACGGGTTTAGCATTGTGTGATAGAGCATTAGAATTGGGTTATAGTGTTAGTTTGCCGAATTGGGATGATCATGTAAAAGACGTAAATGATGCGGTAGTAAAATATGGTAAGTTACCTACCCTATTGAGTATACTACGTAGTGCAACAAATAGTAAAATCAAAATAGAAATGCAGAGGAAGAAAATTGGCAAAGCAAGAAACTAAAAAACAGATAGATTATACACCGAAAGTACAAAAATACTTTTTACAGATGATGATCACTAACGCGGAATTGTATACCCGTGTTATGAACATTATGAATAGCGAGAACTTTGACCGTTCATTACGACCAGTGGCAGAATTATACAAGTCACATACTGACAAGTATAGAGTATTGCCGGACACAGAACAAATTAAAGCGATGACCGGAATAGAGATTGAACCTATTTCTAATTTGACTGATGGACATTTTGAATGGTTCTTTGATGAGTTTGAATCATTCACGAGACGGCAAGAATTAGAACGAGCAATTCTTAAAGCAGCAGACTTGCTTGAGAAGGGTGAGTTTGAACCAGTAGAGAAACTAATCAAAGATGCGGTGCAGATTAGTCTACAGAAAGACATGGGGACAGATTACTTTGCTGATCCTAAAGGTCGTATCAACAAATACTTTAATAGCGGTGGACAAGTATCTACTGGCTGGCCTCAACTAGATAAAATCTTGTATGGTGGTTTTAGTCGTGGTGAATTGAATATCTTTGCTGGTGGCTCGGGTTCAGGTAAGTCATTAGTGATGATGAACATTGCATTAAGCTGGTTACAAGCTGGTATGAGTGGTGTGTATGTCACATTAGAATTGAGTGAAGAATTAACATCATTGAGAACAGATGCGATGTTAACCATGATGGGTACTAAAGCAATTCGCAAAGACATTGATACAACAGAATTGCGTGTTAAGATGGCAGGCAAGAAGTCTGGTAAGTATCGTGTTAAACAACTACCAGCACAAAGTAATGTAAACGACATTCGTGCTTATTTGAAAGAGGTACAAATTCAAACTGGAATCAAGATTGACTTTGTTATGATTGATTACTTGGACTTGGTTATGCCAGTGTCTGTGAAAGTCAATCCAAATGATCAGTTTATCAAGGACAAGTATGTTGCTGAAGAATTGCGTAATCTTGCGAAGGAACTTGGTGTATTGTTAGTTACAGCAAGTCAGTTGAATCGTACTGCGGTTGACGAGATTGAATTTGATCATAGTCATATTGCAGGTGGTATCAGTAAGATTAACACAGCAGATAATGTGTTTGGTATTTTCACAAGTCGCAGTATGCGTGAGCGTGGAAAGTATCAGATTCAATGTATGAAAAGTCGTAGTTCAACGGGTGTGGGAATGAAGATTGACTTAGAATACGATGTTGAGACTATGCGTATTAGCGATCCAGGAGTTGACGGAGAAGATAGTTATACTCCTAAGCCAAGCGCAAATGACATTATGAGTACACTAAAACCTATGTCTACGGTTGTTGAGACCGTTAACGGAAGCACAGGGGAAATAACATTGGAACCATTGTCTAGGACGGTTCATGCTGATGTTCAAGGTGCAAAGTTAAAGTCTTTATTGAATAGTCTAAAGAAATAATTATACCACAAACGCATAAATACAAGTAGGATAATTATATGCAAAAACAAACCCGCTCCCTCTTGCAGGAATTAGAAGCACTCGGCAATAATCGTGATACGAGTCACATTATTGAAAGTAGGGCTCATAATATCATAACCAGTGCTATTAATTTACTTGAGTTAATTAGTAAGCATTACCCTGAGGAACAGGCTCAGATATTAGAGCGAAAGCTATTAAGTGCTATTAAGAGCAAAGACCAGCAGAGATTTTCCAAATCATTAAGGAAAAACCGTGAACCTAGCTGAATCGTTAGCAATACTTAGAGATAAAGTAGATAAGATTGCCTCTCTAAAAGAAGATAAAGGTCACTTAGATCATCCTGAAGATTTGATATTTTTGGGAGGGAGTCAGGGTGCGACCCGTGCATTACAAGCTGCAATAGCAACAGTAAAAAACCCCAAGACTGTTACTATTAAGTGGGACGGATACCCTGCATTGATATTTGGGCGTAATAGTCGTGGTAAGTTTTCTATCATGGACAAGCATATGTTCAACAAGAAAGACGGAACAGGTCGTCAAGTATTCAGCCCAGAACAGTTCGTTCAATATGATCAAGCTAGGGGAGTTGACCGTTCAGGACTACATACATTGATGGCAGAGATTTGGCCTGGGTTAGCAAAAGCATCTAGTGGATCTAAAGGTTATTATTGGGGTGATTTGTTATTCAGTCAGCCGTTAAAAGAACAGAACGGATTGTATGTATTCAAAGCAAATCCAAATGGTATCACTTATAAAGTAGTCGCTAATAGTGATATTGGACAATTGATAGCAGGCAAACAAGGTGGTATTGCGGTACATCAATATTTGGCTCCTAACGCTATGACAACGGATCAAGCCACCTCATTAGACGGATCAATTGGACAACTTAAAAATAATAGCAATATTGCCATTGTCCCTAGTGCTATGCCAATCACGCCTAAAATGAAAATAGACACATCGTTAGTTAAAGGTGCTCAAAATGCTATTAAAAAGTACGGTGCTAGTGTAGACCAGATGATGGACAATGCTCCGCAAGCACGTAATACATTTAATCAGTTATTTACTGTATATATTAATAAAAAAATTGTAGCTGGCGATTTAAATAATATGCTTGACGGATTCATGGATTTTGTAGAAGCTAGACCAATGACAGATAAGATGAAAGCTAAGATAGTTGAATATCTTAGAAGTAATCAGGAAGCATTAGTTGGGGCATTTACTATTTGGGTAGAGATGTATAAGTTAAAAATGTCTATCGTAGACCAGCTTAACAAAGCAGCAAAATCTAGCCCGGTCAAGGGTTACTTAGATGACGGTACAGAAACACATGAAGGTTTTGTATCTAATGGCTTAAAATTTGTTGATAGAATGGGATTTAGTCGTCAAAATCTTGCCGGCCGCTAAGCCAAATCCGTGTTTTTTTTACTTCTGGCATAAATAAGTGTATGAAGCAGTAGGCTTCAACTTATTAAAAGGCATTATAAAATGGCACAATTTACAAAAACAAACGGTGACTTTCTACCGGTAATCAACTTTGACGCACCAGCATACACAAACAGTGGTGCAAATGCAGTTACTTCTGCTGCAACAGTTCAACCTCAAGGTCCTAAACTAGACTACTTCACAGTTACAGCAGCAAGTTCTGGTGCACTAACTGGTACACAAGTTAGTTTGATCATCCAAGCTACACAACAATTAGCTACAGTTTACATCTATGAGTTCACAACTGCAGGTCCTGATACATTAGCAATGGCTGTGTATCCAACAGCAGCATGGACAACAGGTACATTGCAAACAGCAGTTCGTGCAGGCTTAACAGCTGGCGGCGCAGCTAATGCAGTAGTTGTTTCAGCTACAGCTACATTCACAGGTTAATCAATATCTGTCTAAAAGAACCCTAGAAAATCTAGGGTTTTTTTTACCTCTGTTAAATAGTAGTATGAGTTACATTATCAGTTGTTATACCCTGTTTGATATTACACAGACTAATGTACCTAACCGTCATCGTCCGGATATGAACAAAGAATGGCATCATAAACGAAATACTCAAAGTAATTTTGATACGGTTCAACAAGCAATATCATTACGTAGTCAACCTGAAGTTGTACGTAGTCCAGAAAAATCAGAAATAAGATTTAACGAATTCACTGAATTTGGGTTCTTGTTTGAGCAGCAAGATAACGAAACTTATCCATGCTGGACCTTTGATTTTGCCGTACAGCATCCAAGTGTTTTCTATGATGGAGTAACTGAGTTGGGTGGATTATACCGTGATTGTGATCAGGTTCCTATGATCAAATGTCATACTGAATGGGATCAACTTCCCACATTCTTGGACACTAGCGATGAATTAAGAAACATATATTTTAAAGTATTAACCAAATGATAAGCGACAAATTACTACATAAATTTACAAAAACAATATCCAATCAAGAAATGGAGAAGTTAAGTGAATTAACTATAATTCAAGGACCCGATGGGTCTTATTTTCTATTCAATCAGTATTCTATTAAAAAAAATAATGATTGCTATATAGTAGAAAAAGATAATATTGCAGGAACCAAATCATTCAATGTATTAAAAAACGCAGTGTCTTGGTGTACCTTTGACAAACGAAATAGTATTTATGAATCCAATCGTATACTAGATTTGGACAACAGATTGGCTAGCGTAGATAGCGAAATTAATGTACACCAAAAATTAGTAAAAAAAGCTAAAAACTTAGAAGAAAAATTGATTTACCTGGCTAAATTGGGTGAAGAAAAGATGGAACGAAAGCAGATATCCGAAGAATTAGCGGATTACGTGAATAGTTCCAGAATTTGGCAAGACAAACGATTTAACAAATCCGCATAATAAAGAAAAAAAAGATAAATATATTATATATTTCTCTGGAATACAAATATGAAACTAACCGAACTAAACCACAATCGCCGCTCTTTCTCTACTAAAGTATTGAAAGAACAGTATGAAACTTCATTCAACGTAGATAATATGTCTATGTCATCTACCCGCACTATGCTTCAAAAAGTACGTGGTTTATTGAGTGAGTCAAAGCAATCTCCTGACTATCACAATAGTCAAGCATCAAATTCTTACATGAAGTTGGTGTTCATGGAGCAAGCACTTAGCGACCACTACAACGAATTACGTTCACTTCCACAGCCAAGAATCATGGTTGAGAACGAAGAAGTTGAGAAGTCACAAGTTGTATTAGCAGCACAAGACATGGTAGACCAAGTACAGAAGATGCTTGAAGATGTAGGTCAAATGCAAGTTAAAGAATTACCAGCATTGGTATCAAGTATTGAAAGTGAAATTGGTGTTAACGAAAGTCAAGCATATAATGATGCCGTTTCTGCTCAGTTAGACACATTGTCTGCTGCTCTAAAAGAATCTACTGCTGCATTAAAAAATGCGTTGAACGGTGTTACTGGTCAAGCAGTTGATGCTGCATTTGATGCTGGTGCTGATATGGGTGCTGAAGCAGGCATGGATGCTGGGTTGGATGCTGGTATGGGTGCAGGCGAGGAAGAAACTAATATGGGCGATGAAATGCCTGCTCCGGCTGCCCCAGAAGAACCTGAAATGCCACCGTCAGGCGGTGTAGGCAGAGCAAAGAGATAATATGTTTCTATTTGAACTTGCTGATCCGGCGAGTGCTAAACTTATCGTTCTTGTCAATCAACTTAAAACTGATTTAGATAACGGTATAATAGATCCTAGTAGTTACACGACGGACGAGTTTTTAACTTACCTACAAGATAAAGGTGATATCGTTTTAGATGTCACCGACTTGTATAATATGATAAAGAACCCTCCACTAAACACCGTTATATCTAATATTCAAGGTGATAAGGTTGTGTTTAAAGGGCATGATGAAACTCAACCGTCAGCAGATCCATCACAAAGTCAACAAGTTGTACAACAAATGGCACAAAGTGCTATGCCAACACAATGATAACAGTTACAGATAAAGCAACAAACAAAGTAAAACAAACTCTTGCTAAAAGAGGTAAAGGACTGGGAATCAGAATAGGTGTCAAAACAACAGGCTGTTCTGGTTTAGCCTACGTACTTGAATACGTTGATAATCCAATGGCAGAAGATTTAAAGATTGATTGTGATGGTTGCTCACTATATGTTGATCCAAAGAGTAGTGCTTATCTTCAAGGGATGACAATAGATTATGTCCGCAATGGACTTAATGAGGGTTTTGAATTCTTGAACCCTAACGAACGTGACAAATGCGGATGCGGAGAAAGTTTCCGAATATAATTGACATTAGTATTATAATCAACTATAATTGACTATAATGTACAATCCAAACAAATACAACTATATACCCATGAGTAGGGTAGAAATCGAAGGCAAACGTAGATATGCTACACCGGATGGTGAAAAACTTCCAAGCGTTACAACAATATTAGACGCAACTAAATCAGAAGAAAGTAAACAAGCATTACAGAACTGGCGTAAACGAGTTGGTGTTCAAAAAGCACAAGAGATTACAACCGAAGCAGCAGGACGTGGTACACGCATGCACAAGTTTCTTGAAGATTATATCAAGACAGGTATAGTTACTGAACCCGGTTCTAATCCCTACAGTATTCAAAGCCATAAGATGGCAAAGCAAATCATTGAACAGGGTTTAGTGAAATGCAACGAATATTGGGGCACAGAAGTTCCTCTATACTTCCCTAAAATCTATGCCGGTACAACCGACTTGTGCGGAGTACATGATAGTAGTGATGCTATAATGGATCACAAACAATCTAACAAATTCAAAAAGCGTGAATGGATTGATGATTATTTTGTTCAATTAGCAGCATATGCTAACGCACATAATGAAGTCCACGGGACTAAGATACGCAAAGGTGTTATTTTTATGTGTACCGCTGACGTTGTTTATCAAGAATTCATCATTGAAGGTGCTGAATTTGACAAGTATAGTGACATGTGGTTTAAACGAGTAGAGCAATACTACATGAAATTCCTATAGCGGTTAAGTCAATATTATGATAAATAAGTGTAAACGTGAAGAATTACACTTATGGCCATAGTACAAATTTCAAAGATACAGCAAAGAGCAGGCAACCTAGTTGACTTACCGCAATTAGACAACGCTGAATTCGGCTGGGCAGCCGATGAAAATAGACTTTTCATTGGAAGAACGGGAAACACTTATTCAAGCGAAAACATTGAAGTATTAACTTCATATTCTAATATAAGTTTTAGTCAAATTGAAGGCAGCGATGGTGGCAACTTCAATATCACTAGTCCATTGAATGGACAAATATTAACCTATGTATCAAGTACCGACACATGGGAAAACTACAAAGGTACCACTGCTCAATTGGGTGGTACTAAACTTCAATTAGGCAATGTAGGGAATATTTCAATGACCGGTGGTGCCATCGGTTATGTATTACAGACTGACGGTTCTGGTAATTTATCTTGGACGCCGCAGGGTACATTGTATACAAACATAGTATCATTATCAACTGCTACTCCTATCATTATGACAGTAGCAAATACTACGCCATATGTTAATGGTAGTTCAATAACAATTACCGGTGTGAATGGCGTAGCTAATGCGAATGTTAATGGTATAACATTTTATTTGTCATTATTAGCTAACTATGCTTCTAGTGGTCAAGTAGCTTTATACACCGATGCGTTAAGAACAATCGGAGCCAATGGTACTGGTTTAACTTATACTAACTCTCCAAACGCAATCGCTACTTCTTCAACTGGAAGCGGCGGAAGCGGAAATGTAGGTGGAGCAAACACCACAGTTCAATTTAATGACTCTGGTGTATTACAGGGTGTTGCTGGATTCACTTTCAATAAAACTACAAATATACTAACTGTTTCAACTGGAAGTGTTAATACTGCTAGTATCAACGCTTCAACAAGTGTTACTGCTCCTGTATTAGTTTCAAATATTGCTACTGGAACGGCCCCATTAACGGTAACAAGTACAACTGTTGTGCCCAATCTATATGTTTCTCGTTCCAATGTTAGTGATTATGGAGTTATAACTAATCAAACCACAGGAACTTACTATCCAGTATTTGTAAGTAGTAACGCAACTGGTAATTATGCACACGCTGCCAATGGCGCATTTAGTGCTAATATTGCCAATGGTGCTTTAATTGCTACAACATTTGTAGGCGCACTAAGTGGCGCCGCTACAACTGCCGGCACTGTAACAACCGCCGCACAACCAAATATCACAAGTGTTGGAACATTAACATCACTTGGTGTTAGTGGTACAATTACTGCGGCAAATATCACAGCAAATACAGGCGTGTTCACAGGTAACGGCAATGGACTAAATTCATTAGTTGGTGCCAATGTAACAGGTACGGTAGGTAGTGCTACTACAGCAGGTACAGTAACAACTGCTGCTCAACCAAATATCACTTCAATCGGTACATTAACTAGTGTAAGTGTTACTGGAACAACAACTAGTGGTAATTTTGCTACAGCCGGTAATATAACAGCAAGCTACTTAGTAAGTAATGTAGCAACTGGCACAGCACCGTTGACAGTAACAAGTACTACAGTAGTTCCTAATTTATATGTATCAAGGTCTAATATAGCAGAGTATAGCAATGTTCAGACTACTGGTATTAACGCTACTTGGTACCCAGTGTTTGTAAATGCCAATACTAGCTCTAATTATCAATTAGCAAGTAATATTAGCCTATCATATAATTCAAGCAATGGCGCATTATATGCTACAACTTTTGTTGGCAATGTTTCTGGTAATATATCTGGTAACTTAACTGTTAGTGGTAGTAATACTCAAGTATTATTTAATGATGCTGGTCTAGCTAATGCTACGTCTGGATTTACATTTAATAAATCGACCGGCGTAGTTTCAATAACCGGCAATCTTTCTTCAGGTAACGCAAATTTAGGAAACGCTGCTACTGCTAATTTCTTTATTGGGGCAGGCAATAATTTAAGTAATATACAAGGTGCCAACGTAAGTGGTGCTGTAGCATACGCAACAACTGCCAATAGTGTAGCAGGGGCCAATGTGACCAGCACTGTATCACAAGCAACTACTGTGATGGGTGCTACTCAAAATAATATTACAACATTGGGTGCTTTAACCACATTGAGTACCGGAGCAAACACAACAGCAGGAACTATTACAGGTAATTGGTCATTAAGTACAGGTTCACAACTAAGAGCCACATACGCTGACTTAGCTGAATACTATGAAGCAGATAAACCATACGAGCCGGGTACTGTTGTAGAGTTTGGTGGTGAGAAAGAAGTTACAATAGCTGAAGATGGCACAACCAGAGTAGCAGGGGTAGTATCAACTAATCCAGCTTATGTAATGAATTCACAATGCCAAGGTGAGCATATTGTAGCACTGGCGTTGCAAGGTCGTGTACCAGTTAAAGTTCGTGGAACTATACGTAAAGGCGATATGCTTGTGAGTGCTGGTGAAGGATATGCTAGACCAATGATTCATCCGTATATTGGCTCAGTAATTGGTAAATCACTAGAAAACTTTGAAGGCGAAGGCATTATTGAAGTAGCGGTTGGTAGACTTTAATAATAAATAAGATATAGGAATAATAAAAATGACAACATACGCATATACAGCAAACATTGCAACCCCGGCAGCTTCGGCAAATATTGCAACCGATAAAGTAAGAATAGCTACTTCTAATGCAGCTATTCAATATACTACTAGTTTCCCTAATGTAGCATTAACTGGAAATCTAACATGTGCTACAAATAGTACTACAGTAACCGGAGTAGGAACGTTATTTCTAACAGAATTAGGAATTGGTTATTGGATTGGTAATACTACTGGAAACTCAGCTGGCATCGTTAAATCAATTGCTAATAATACTAGTTTAACTCTAACAGCAAATTCCTCAGTGGCGATAGCAAATACTACAGCAAGATATAGTCCATACGGTGTTCCTTATACAGTAGCAAATGCTAATAGTCAAGTCATTCCAGCAAATACTGTAGAAAATAGTATCATTGTAGGTCAAGGAAACATTGTTTCTTACTTGTCATTAGCAGGCGCCAATAGTATATTCTCTATCACGGAATTAGGCATGCCTCATTCAAACACTGGAACATCTGGTGTTAATCCAGTTGGAATTATCCCGTCTGGTGTTCCCAACTACTAATTTTTAATCTTTGAGATAAATATATTATACATTCGCATTCGGCGAGTTTATGCGGTCCCCGCCGCGTAGTGACTAGAACTCACTAATATTTCAAGGAGAAACAAATGGGACGCCCTCTAAAAATCGCAAAGGCTCAAGCAGTCTTAACAATCACTGATACAGCAGCAACAGGCAGTATCGTCACAGTATCAGGTGGAAATCTAACTACAAGCCCTACAGTAGGCATAGCTAAAGGTATGTCATTTATAGTTGCTACAACAGTTGGTGGCTTAACAGCTAACACAATTTATTATGTAAATAACATATTATCAAATACTACATTTGATGTATCACAAACTCAATTAAGTGTACAACCGCAAGTAATGCAAACATTGACAGACACAACAGGTCAATCAGTTAAAGCATCATTTAATGTTGTTGATGCATATTTCAATAATCCAACCGCAGGTGCTGGCTTCCCGGCAACAAACGCCAACACATATAGTGTAGTTGGTGGTAATACAGCAATCATTGGTAAACAAGTACTAGCACAAGTTGCTATTGGTATCAATGGAACAGGTACACTTTATGGTGATACAGGTAATTTGAATGTATATGGATCTGGAACAGACTTTGCTAACACATTATCTGTTGGTTCTGCTATTCAAGTTGCTTCTGCAAATATTAACGGTGGTACTGATTATACAACAGTTGGTTTTGTTGGTACTAACACTGGCTATGTTACTGTTGCAGTTGCTAATACAAATGCTACAGGTAACGTTATTCGTACTTCAGGCAATGCTCAAACATTGTTTGTTGGCGCACCAGTTATATTCAGTGCAAATACAGGTGGTTTGGTTGCAAATTATCAGTACTTTGTTAAAACTATTGCCAACGCATCTGCA
>Ga0209084_1003098_pt1 | contig 12386 bp, 17 predicted proteins | sample C_130820_MF_Meta_FD_187309 | JGI IMG/M metagenome (GOLD analysis project Ga0209084, IMG submission 187309) | Freshwater microbial communities from Lake Croche, Canada to study carbon cycling - C_130820_MF_MetaG (SPAdes) (version 2) | ecosystem: Environmental > Aquatic > Freshwater > Lake... | reverse complement strand
GCGACACTGTTTGGCGGTTGATATGACAGAACTTAAGGTTCAAGACAACATAGACTACGACAAACTCAAGAAGATAATGTCAAATCAGAAAACCGTAATGGTTGGATTTGAAGCAGGAAAACAAGCCGAAAAAGCTAACAGCTTGTATCATGGTTTTGCAATTAGCGAACCATATATGTCTCCAAGAGGCAACATGATGTTTGAAGGCCGAGACTTTCCTATCAATGTTCCTCCAAGGCCCTTTCTTACTGACGGATTCTTTTATGACAAAGATAACGTAAATAAATGGATGAAAGAATACTACACAGCAGTTGTATCAAGACCTTCTACAGATATTGAAGAAAACGAGCTTGGAGCATCTATTGGCGTAGGCATTCTTCAGTATGTTTTTAGTGATCCATATTCTGCTGAGAAACCAAACTCCGCTGAAGTTTGGCAAGAAAAGGGCGAAGGCGAGTTTGGCAAGGTTCCACTTGTTGATACTGAAGAAATGATAAAATCTATGATTTACAAGACGGTAAGATCGTGATCACAGGAATCTACGGTAGCGAACTTCCATCGTTTCCTGAACAGCATCAGGAGTTTAAATGGTGGAAAGCTTCGGCTCAATTCAATGATGGGTGGACTCTAACTACTAATCCAGTACTATTGTATGGCATTTTTCACAACTACAAAAGTGGTATAGCAAACTCTAATAATATGACAATTAGTTATAGCCATTACTTTCTGTGGTGTTCTGAGGAAATGGATGACGGGGACTTTATTCAATGGCAAGGCGTTACCTATAGAATCCTTCATGACAACAACTGGACTACTCAGAATGGATACACCCAGTATCTTATCAACAAGGTTGTAGGATCTAACGGAACCAATCAAGTAGACCCTGTGTTTAGCAGTGGCGGGAGCAAGATGTAATGGCATTACTACTTACTCAATCCTTCTTGCAGACATTTCTTTCAACGGCATTCTCGGTTGACCCTGCTTATGTCGTTCCAAAGCAGGGCAACTGGTATAACCCCCAAGCGGCTGAAAAAGATGGTAGCAAGACTAACACTTGGTGTGCTTATTTGGTAAAGAAGTCTAGGGCAAGAACCATACCTTATTTTGAACTTGCAGATTCATCTACTGAACTTGCTCCAGTATCCGCATCAACGGTGCCTACCATTAGTTATGTTGATTTTCAGCTTGTTGGATCTGAAGCAGAAACAGCCTCGTTGTCTGCCATGCATTGGCTCAATAGACCTGATCTCCTCAAACTTTTGAATGACAACGGTATGCAATTGATGGCAGATCGTGTCGATATTATCGTTTCTCACTTCATGCAAGACGGCATGAACAATGTACTTGCTTACAATGGAACATTCAGTATACAATGGGATAACTTCGTGACGACTGGGCAGACCAAGGTGACTTCTGTGACCTTACCCTTGACCAATGGCGTACTAGTTGTGAACTCTTAGGAGGAAAAGAATAATGGCTGTTAATGATTTTACTGGAAGTATTGCCCAGACTCAACTTAGTTTCACAACCACATCGGTAGTCACTACGGTAGTTGGTCAGAACTTTGTTACCCCTCTCTTGTTTATTGATACCACTGAATGGGCCGCCAATTCTTCGGCAACAAACCCCGGAGTCGGTGGTACTTTTTCTTTCACTTCTGCTAACTATGCCGCAAATGCTACTGGAGTATTGCTTACTTGGCTTACTGCTTTCTTTACGCTAAATCAGGTTACCACCATCATTGCCGCAGTGTACTCTGGTGGCCCTTCTGCTTCTTCGGTTGCTACTGCTCGTACCGCTCTTAATACAGCATGGGCGGCTGTTACTAATCTTGGATATTTCAAGATGATCTTTGCGGCTACTAACGAATCAAGTTCTACTGTTTCTGATGCTTATCACTGGATGGTTCGAGGACTTGCTGTTCAGTGCTACGGAGAGCAAGCCCTTTCAGCTTGTTGGATCGGAACCAACAATGCTCAGGAGCTTGTTGCTTCCTCGACAACCTCACTGTCTTACGTCATCGAAACAACTGATGGTGGCGATGCCAAGATGGTTTACTCTGCTGAAAACACCAAGAGCCATGCGCTTACTCAGCTTGCCCTTACCTTGGCTACAATCAACGCTACTGGCGTGGCTGTAGGAAACCCTGACGACTACATTGAAACTCTTGGAGAAATTCCTTCAGGAGCTTCTGGAGCAGTTATTACTTCTGCCCAGCAGACAAACTTTGCTACAACTCAAGTTGCTTACTGGAACTACGTTGGCGATGGGTCTGGTGGTGTGGCTCTTGTTGGACTCTACACCATTCGTGGAAACGTGGTCGGCGCACAATGGCTAATTGCTTACTGCAACTACGTGTCGCAGGTTCGCACTGCATCGTACATTACGACTCCCGGCGCACCTACCTTCAAGACCAATCAGACATATCAGGGAATTTTGGCAATTATGCAGAGTGTTGTGTTGCCATTCCAAACTCAGATGGCCTCTCCTCGATTGTCAAACTTCAAATTGACTGCTCCTGCTTTTGGCAATCTTCCTGTTACGGCGGGAACTAACATTACGATTCCAAATGCATGGCAAGCCAACTACAACAACCGTGTCGGTACAGTTGTAGTCAACTCGACTTTGTACATCAACGCTTAAGGAGCTATAGATGGCTAACACTGTACAATCAATAGGTAGTTTTAATGCAACTATCGTTCACCCTCTTGTTAATTCAGGAGCTTCAATGACGATTACTGGCATTAAACTTGATTCTTCATTTTTTGATTCCATGCCAGAAATGGAGAACTCAAAGAGGATTGCTTTACTAGGTTCAGGGGCTGGGCAAGCAGACACTGCGGCGATCACCAACAACGCTCAGTACGGCGAAATTACCTTGAACGTGGTTCGTGTTGGAACAACTGTCTCAACCGATTTGATTAAATATGCTCTTGCAATGCAACTCGTACCTGACTCCAGTGGGGCCACCATAGTAATAACTTACAATATAAACAAGCAAGTTGAAACTTGGACTTTTGTTGCTTGCACACTTGGTAAAGTTCCTCCAATGAAACTTGCCGGTAATGATATACCAGAATATTCTGTTACTTTCAAATATGGTAGCTTTACTACGGGCGCAGTTGCCTCTGGGGCTTAAGAGATGATTCGTGGCTAACACGATTACTTCAGCAGGTTCAGTAGGCATCTATATCATCAACCCCCTGTTCCCAACTGGAATGTCAGTACGTGGGCTTCAGGGGGATGGTGTTTTTTTTGAAGCAAATCAAATAAACGACAACGCAAGACGAATTCTGTTGACCAATGGCGCAACAACAATGCTTACCAACTCTGCAAGAAACGGAACTCTTTCATTTCGTGTAGCAAGAGTTAGTAAGGATCTATATAATACACCGCTTAGTGGATCACAGTCTTTACAAAATGTTCCATCGGTTCAAACTATATCTAATAGTTTAATTCCGGGAGTTCAAGCAAGTGGGGATTTAGTTCTTTTTGCAGGATACTTGCAACAGACAGGACAGTCAACTGGATCGACCATAGCTGTGTATTATGATATAAACGGATCTACAGAAATTGTAACCTTTTTGAACTGTGGTCTAAAAAGATGTGATCCCTTGAAGTTATCTGGAAGTGATGTTCAAATTTATGAAATTTCATTTGATTACAGCGATTTCTTGAGAACATAAGGAGTTTCCGATGGCCGAATATACAAGAGAGTATTCTGACAATGTGTCAGAAGAGCTTTCATCAGACGATTTCTCTCTTCCAGTTTTTTCTTTTGATGTTGATCCTGAGTTTAGGATGCCTCCAGTTCTTGACGTCATTAGGTTCATTAACAATTTTAATGATCCAGATGCTCAAGAAAAAAACGCCAGATATTGTATCTTAGGTAAAACAGTCCGCTTAAAAATAGATGGAGAACAAGTCGGGACGGGATTTACTTTTACGGACATTGATGCTCCTTGGGACTTGTTTCCTGAAATAGTTAAAAACCCTCTTTGTCTTCGTTTGTTGTTTGAGCTTGCTGGGGCTTATGTATTAAAAAACTCGATGCCATCTCAAAAAAGAAGTCCCTTGACGATGGCGAAACAGGGAACGAAAAATACAATCGAGTAGTTGATCGTAAAGTAGGGTCTCAATGGACTTACAATTACTACTCATTTTTGAAGGAATATTCCAGAGATCCAATGGATTTGGAAGACTTCTTTGATGGATTAAACAGTCTTGGCGCAAGGTATAAAATAGAGTATTATGCCAACGGGGGTAAGTGATGTCTGACAGTGGTGGCTCCGTTGGCGGTTTTTTCGCAACACTTAAACTCAAGGTAGACGCCCCTTCCTTTGCTACAGCAGAATCTCGTCTAAAAATTCTTAAAGATTCACTTGAAAGTGTTGGAGCAACTGCTGAAAAAGTAGGTAAAAAGATTGACGCCGCCCTTGGTAAGTTTCCCAAAAATGTAACAATCAACATAAAAGAAAATATTACTGGCAGTAAAAGAACATCCAAAAGTTCATCAACTCCCGGCGTAGAGGCTGGATTTACTATGCGAGACGTAGATGGATCAGATCCATCTAAGGCAATGGCTCGAACCAGCAGGATGTGGAGTTCAAAGTTTTGGAAAGAAACTTCTGATAGCATGGAAAACGAATTATCAACAATGGTTCGCAGAGGAAGAAGGCCAACGCCTCTTCAACTTGATGCGCCTTGGAGATATGCGGATAGGGGTAATGGCGATGATGGCAATCAGCTTGTTAATGTAAGACAGCCACGCCGGGGTGGGGGAGCAAATTTTAATTTTTCCGACAGGGGAGTATACCTAAATCCAGATAAAGAATTATACGAACTTAAAAAAAAGAACCTAGAAAGGGAAACTACATCAACAAAATGGATGCTTGGTGCGGCTTTAGCGGCTACTGCGGCATTTGTAAAACTGTCTCAAGCAATTGGCGAAACTTGGAGTAAAAATCAAAGCCTTACTCAAACAGCCGCAAAAGTTTTAGTAGATCCTTTGTGGCTAAAGAAACAACAGGCTGAGGCTTTTGTTGCTGGTGGAAATCCAGATATTTTTGGTGCAATTACAAAACTTAATGAAATGGTTGCTGGCCCTGAGATGGGCAATTTCAATCAACAATTGGTTACTCAAATTTCGGGTATTTTAGGGGCAAAAACAGATACCAATCTTGGTTATCAAAGATTAAAAGAAATGTCTCCTGAAGCAAGATATGATACAGTAATGAAAGCACTTCAAAAGATGTTTTCAAGTCTAGATTACACTACTCGTATAAACGCACAAACAATAGCAAGCAATCTTGGAATTTCAGATATTATAGCATATAGGGCAAATAGAGCTTATGCTGGTGGCGGGCAGACCGTCACAGAAACGGATACTGAAATGGGATATGCAAATGAAGCGTCTATAAAATCTAAGATTGCAATATTAAATGTTACAAACGCATGGAACTTGCTTACCGATTATTTTGCAAAAGATATGCTTCCATTTTTAGACGGATTTAACAAGTTCTTTGCAGAAAACGGTGAAGCTATTAGAGCTTTTGGAATATGGGCGTTTGGTGGAACTGATGCTTTAAAAAAAGAAGGATTGTATAAGGGCTCAACTTTTTCTGATTTTCATTTAGATAAGCCACTTTTGAATTTTAATACACCAAACGGACTTCCAATTATTCCCGGCAACATGGAACATTATGGTATACCTCAAAGTAAATCTTTTATTCAACAAGCTGGCGATGTTTTTGTTAGTGTTTTTGTTGATGGAAAGAAAATTCCAAGCGTGGCAAATATTGGTATAGGAAGAAATGCTTCATTAGATAGAGGTATGAACAAATGATATCACCAGTATCTGTTTTTACTGGCGGACTTGGGTCTGCACTTCTTACCGGCTTATCTGCTTATCGTCAGTATCAAGCAGTCCCTGTATTGTACTTGTCTAGTACTATTAATGTTCGCCTTGAAAATTTCAGATACAAGCTTTCTGCCGATGCTGAAGTATCAACTCAAGTACTGATTGCAGTTAATGCTGATGGTACAAGTAATAAGCAGTACATTACTGACAACGTGGCTCCGGGGCCAAGAAAATGGCAGATTGAAGGATTTGTAACAACAAGCGATCTTTCTTCAGCGGCTTTTTCAGCAGTAAATCTTACTGGATTTGATACTACAATTACTTTACAAGTGGAAACTCTCTGGCAAACTTTCTATAGTAGAAGTACTTTCCTTTTTCAAGACGCTGAAGGAAAAAAATATCCAAATGTGGCAATAGTATCACTTGATTTTGAAAAAGATCCTCTTACTCAGAACAAGGTTCCAATAAGCATATCGCTTCAGGAGGTAAATATATTGACTTTAAACACCAATGGCGTTGCTACAACAGCCGTTCCAAATGATCCAACAAATCCTGCAACCAACCCTCTCAACCTTGCTAATACATTTAATACCATCATTTCAAACCCATCAACAATACTTGCACAGGTATTTGGATCATGAGGACACCCAAATCTGTAATTCAAATTTCAATGCCAAATATTGATACTAATACTTACAATTTTTCTTTCACATCAAAGATTAGCGGAAACTCTTATCAATTTGTTTTTATGTGGCAAGCATTTTCTTCTGCAACTTCGTCTCCCTATGGCGAATGGCGGTGTTACTGTATTATGCCAAATGCAACCAAGAGAACTTTTGGTGTAAATCCAAATGCCATGAACTGGAGCGAGTACTCAGATGTAGCTATAAGCTTTAACACCACTCTACAATGGATAGGATTGAATGATTGGTCTAGAGTATCAATGTATATGTATGGATGGACGTAATGAGCGAGAATCTGCTCTATGATAGGTTTGTAGATATAGTACTTAAAGACATTACTGGAAAATCCGTTTCAATTTTAACTCCAACAACTGGACGCAAGCCAGAAGTTCAAATAAGCGGTCAGATTCTTATGTCTCCAGTATTGTCCAACATCAATGTCCGAATAGTTAATTTTTATTCTCCTGTACCCCTTGGTGATTACGTATCAATAGACATAACGGCTGGATATAGAAACAACTCACTTGCGTCTACAACTATTAGTGGTGCATTAAACACTTCCGGTGGATCGGCATCAATTCAAGGAATGGGTGTTGGGTGGGCATATCAAGAAACTCCTTCTCCTGATGGAGTTACAAACTTTGTGATGATTTTGGGAGATTACGATAACTGGACTGCTAATGTTGGAGATTATAAAGCAACAAGCGGAACTTCTATAATACAAATCCTTACAGACATATCTACCAAATTAAGTTTAACTGCAAATTTTGGGCCGGGATTTGACAATATTAACTGGCAATCAAATGTTCCTTTTCAGCCAAGCGGTAAATTAAAAGACATAATTCTTCAAACTTGCAGAGGATTTAATAAAAATTTTGTTTACAGAATTGAAGGAAAGAATATTTACTTCTTTTGGCAGTATACTGGAATTCAAACTATAGCACTTCAAGCTAAAAGCATTACTTATATTTCTTCTCCACCAAAGAGAAACGGGCCATCTTCTATTTCTTTTGTAGCACCTTGGAGACCAGATATTAGACCGGGGGATCTTATCAAGATAGATCCAGTGTATGCCAAAATGAATTTTGGCGGATCGTTTACAACTGGAGTTACAGAAGCTATATATGTAGTAAATACTATAGACTTTGATTTTTCTACTGTAGGCGGAACAAATAGCATGAGGGTTGAAGCATTGGTTTATGTGGCTGGTGGAGCTTCAAGTCCGCCAAGAGGAAGTTTATGAACGCTGATCAATCAACAACTGTATCACTTCAAGATGTAGTGCAATCAAATATTGAATCTAAATACTTTAGCGATTATGGGCGAGTTACTGCTGTTTATCAAACAGGTGGTATTGTTACAACAGTAGATCTTACTCTTGCGGCAACGGCATTTATAAAGAATGGACTTAATCAACCAAATAATGTATATGGCATAGAAGTACTTTATCCTGCTACCGCTGGACTAAGCTTTGAGATACCTGTTGCGGTTGGTGATGGAATGCTTCTTGTGGGGACAAGAACTCTAATTGAATCAGTTAGCAGTGTATCTAGTGCCCCAACCAATCCAACAATGAACACAATGTATTCCAAAGAAACATTTAAAGCCATTCCTTTTAGCAGTCTAAAATCAAGTTCAACAATGTACATGAGGGTTAAGGATGGCAAGTTGCAAGTCAAGAATGCTACAAAATCTTTGTTTACTGCATTGGATAACTTTGAAGCGGCTGTCATTTCTGTCAATAATGCTGTAATTACATTTTCGAGTGCAACAAGCACTGCTTCATTAACTGCCGCAGGGGCTTCTGCTCCAACACTTGCTACTGCACTTAATTTACTTCTAACTACAATGAATGCTTCTCTTGTATCTGCTGGAACTTCTCTATCTACAGCCAAGACAGATCTTGCGGGAATTTTGGAGGCTTAAATGGATGCACTTTTAATAAATACAACCACTGTCGGATCTTCTGACGGTTTTCCTAAATGGGACTTCAATGTCACAAACGGTGTTGTGCCTATTATTTATAACACAAGAGAACAGGAACAACAGGCCGCAATTTCAGCATTTGCTATTCTTAATGGAGTACCACAATTGACAGGGATAGGAGTTGATTGGCTTGGTGCTATGACCGGAAACACAACATTTGGAACTATTGATTCACAGATCACTAACGCAATTTCAAACAATGGGTTGAATTATCGTCAGCAATACACTATAGTTAATGGACAATTGAAAGTGACCATTGTTAAGGGGCAACAGAATTGAGTTTTACAATCAATGGCGTAGTTTATACCCCTCAAACTGCAAGCCAACACGCTCAGAATATGCTTTCGGACATGAATTCTCAGCTTACTGCATTGTCATTGCCAACCTTGACCGCTACTCAATCAAATGCTCTGTGGTGGGCACTTCTTGTACAGGGAAGTGTTGATGCCCAACAAGACCTTCTTTTAAACCAAGCGGCAAACTCATTAAACATTGCTTTATGCGATGATGATCAGGTTCTTAACCTTTTGCCAATTGCAGGGACATCAGTTATTGCCGCATCTCCTTCAAGTGTTACTTTGACAGTTACTGCTTCAAGCGCAGGTTGCACAGTACCATTGGGTAGTACAGTTTATTCTGGAACTTACATATTTTCAACTACACAAGTATTAACATTAGGAGCAAATGCTTCTGGTTCTGTGGCCGCAATTTGTACTACCAACGGGCCAGTTACTGTATCTGCCAATACGTTAACAGCATTCAATCCCACAATAACTGGTGTTTCTTCTGTCACAAATCCTACCGCCGCAGTAGTCGGAAGAAACATAGAAACAGTGGCTCAAACAAGAACAAGATTACTTTTTGGCGGGGCAAATATTAATGCTCTTACTGGTGCTAATACGTATTTAAAAAATCTTGCTGGTATAACTCAAGCAAACGTATTTTTCAATGTCGCCACTACCACCAGTGTACCATACAAGTTAAACGGAATATTGAGCCTTGCAAATGGTTCTACCGTTACTTCAGGGTTTGCTTATGTAATAAATGTTGTCGGAACAACAAACTGGACAAGTCTTTATGGCGTTGTCAGTCCTGCTATTGGATCTTATTTTGTATCAAATGCTACTGCGGCAATAACTGGATCTGGTACGTGTCAAAAAGCACTTCCACCCAGAACTGCTCAAATTGTTCTTAGCGGAACTTCGACTTTAATTGCTTCGACCTATCTTGATTGGATGTCTTCTCCTACGCAAGGTGCATTGTCTCAGAACTGGACATCTCCAAGCGGACAAGCAATATCTGTCAGTTATGATGTTGCAACTACAAGACTTATTTATGTGCAAGTAAACGTACTTGCAACAGGGTATCTTGAAGCAGGATATGATAACTATATTAGAACAACAATTGCTGGTTTGAATCCTTACGCTACTATTGGTCAAAACGTAACAACGCAAACTATTGCCAACTTGTTTTCAACATATACTGGTGCCACAATGGTGTCGTATCAAATTTCTTTGGATGGATCAACTTGGTCAAATAGTGTGCTTGTAGATTACAACATGGTTCCAGTATATACAGCAAGCACAGTCTATATCGTTATTAACTTGGTTTAAGGGGATAGAATGACAACAAAAGACATTCTACCAAGTCAACTCACTGGGCCATATGCAATAGCATATGCTCAGTCTGTTATTAATGAATCTAACAAAAATGCTCCAGCATACACGTTTTTACAAACTGCCAATATTTATACTAATGATTTTCAATTGCTTTACGACATAGGTTTAGTGATTGGAGTGCCTTGGCCTACAACCTCTCTATCTGCTTTTAATACAAATTTGTTTCAATTTGGATCAAACAGTGGTACTTATCCTATAACAACCAATACTGCTATTGGATTTTCAGATTCTTCAGCACCGGGATATGGTGGTATTTTTGCAGATGCAATAAACGCCACAAATGTTTATATACCTGCGGATGCTTATAGGCCAATGCTGTTGTTTGTAGCCAAATGCAAATGGGGCGGGTTCAATTTAAAGAACGCCTTATCTCTTGCTTCAACATACACAAACTCTTTCACTATAAATTTTAATTCTGATAAAGATCTTGAAATTCATTACACGGTAGATTTTGGTACTGGATATCGTGGAGTCATACAAAGGGCCTACGATCTTGTAACAACTGCACCTCACATGGTAGTATCTTATCCGTAATCAAGGAGATGTAGATGGCTAACGCCCTTCCAACTTACACTACTGTAAACACTTTTGGCGCATCGGCTACAAAAGTAACTCCAGATACAACTACTTATGCTAACGGATATCTTCCCGGAGCAGTCTTTCCTGCTCAACATGAAAATTATTTCCTTAACGGAATGACCAGCAATGACAACCAGTTTATTTCTCAGGTCAATATGCTTCAAAGTGAGCTATTGTCTCTTTTAACTCAGTATTCTATTTCTCCTAATGGAACTACAATTCAATTGCGAGATTTGATCGTTGCTCAGTTGGCTTTGAAAGCCAACATTAACTCGCAAGCATTTACAGGAACCCCCAGTTTGCCAACTGGTACTACTGCTACAACTCAATCGGCAAACGACAATTCGACCAAATTGGCAACAACTGCTTACACTGATACTGGCCTTGCTCTTAAATCCAACTTAGCATCACCTACTTTTACAGGAACCCCCAGTTTGCCAACTGGTACTACTGCTACAACTCAATCCGCAAACGACAATTCGACCAAATTAGCAACAACTGCTTACACTGATACTGGCCTTGCTCTTAAATCCAACTTAGCATCACCTGCTTTTACAGGAACCCCCAGTTTGCCAACTGGTACTACTGCAATAACTCAATCAAGGGCAGATAACTCTACAAAACTTGCTACTACTGCATATGCTGATAATTCAAATCTTCCAATTGGATCGTTGATAATGTTTTCTGCCATAGTAGCTCCAAATTCAAGTTGGATGATTTGTGATGGAAGCCCTATATCAAGAACAACATATTCTAGTTTATATGGTTTAATTTTAACAACTTATGGATCTGGTGATGGTAGCACAACTTTTAATTTACCTGACATGAGAGAAGCGGTTCCGGTTATGTTAGGAACATATAGTCCTCAAACAGGATATAATACAACTACACACCCAGCCATTACTGCTCATGATGCATTTTCAATTGGACAATTTAAAGATGACCAGTTTCAAGGTCACGGTCATCCTACAAATCGAGCTTATGGTGGTGGTACTGGACAAGATTATCAAGTTTCTCAAAACGGATCCGGTACGATAATCTCCGCAAATTACGGAGCAGGAAATCCTGTAATTATAAGTAATGGTGGCCCAAGAGTAGGCGATCTTACTAGGGGCAAAAGAATTGGTATGAACTTTATTATTAAAGTATTAGCTGGTTAATTACTATTGTTTTAGGAGTATCCTTTGAAAACACTTGATTTGAATAAAGAAATTGTTGATTTAGATGGCAAGCCGTTTCCCGGAAAACCAGAGTTTCATACTGATAAAACAGGTGCCATGCACCCAGTGTATGGTGAAGATGGTAAACAGTCTCGGCTAAACATGACATTATCCGATTTTGTCTGTCAGATGCTTTGTGATGTTGCTGATGACCTGCTTGATGATACCGCCATAGCTTGGGCAATGGAGCTTAGGGAGACTGGCAAAATTACCGTTGATGATGCCAAAGGCGAGTTAAAGTGGTTCAAAGCTTTTGTTGAAAAGCTTCAGGTAACCCGTGTAGTTCGTTGGAGAATCAAACAGTTGATGGCACAAGCTGAATTAGAAGCAGTGGTCAAAGAATAATATTAAATCAATTGTAAAAGATAAATTTACAATT
>Ga0209084_1003097_pt1 | contig 12387 bp, 9 predicted proteins | sample C_130820_MF_Meta_FD_187309 | JGI IMG/M metagenome (GOLD analysis project Ga0209084, IMG submission 187309) | Freshwater microbial communities from Lake Croche, Canada to study carbon cycling - C_130820_MF_MetaG (SPAdes) (version 2) | ecosystem: Environmental > Aquatic > Freshwater > Lake | place... | reverse complement strand
CCGGCTGCAAAGGGGCCAGCGATCACCTGCGCCGCGTCCTGCACCCAGGTTTGCTGGGGCGAGGGGTCGTTGCGGCGGGTCAGCAATTGCAATTGCAAAGCGCGGCGCGCATCCAAATGCTCGGCAGCCGTCGGGATGTCAGCAGCCATCTCCAGGCGCAGCAAAGACTGCGGGTTGGCCTGGCCCGCCGACACCGATAGTGCGCCCACCCAAGCGTTGCGCGCAGCGGCGTTGATGCGCGCACCCAAGTCCTGCGCGCTGGGCACCAGGCCCGCGTCGCGTTGTTCCCAAGCGCTGAGCAAATGGGTAAGCGCTTCGCCGTGGGCCTGCGCGGCCAGCTTTTTGAGGGCCGACTGGGCATTTTCTAAAGCATCCCGTTGGGCACGGAAGGCGGCATCACCCAGACGCGGCCCGGTATCGCGCTCTTCACGTGGGAAACGGTCGGGTGCACCGCGTCCGCGCGGGGTATCGCCGCTGCGGGCATCTCGGCCATCGCGCCCCGGGAGTGCACTGCGGCCACTGTCTTTGCGATCGCCCCATTTGCCGCCTCGGGGGGCTGCGCTCGGGCTGTCTTTGCGCATGCCGGGCCGGTCGTCGCCACGCATGGCTACCACGGGTTTGGGCGCGGCTTTAGCAGGCGCTGGGGCAGGCGGGGGTTCGGGCACTTCGTCCTGCGCAGGGGCTGCTTGGGCGGTTTCCTCGCTGGAACTGGGCTCTGCGCTCTGTGCCCCGTCAGGAACGAGGGCTTCGATTGCGTCGGCCTCGGGTAGCGCGGTCTCGGCACTGGGCGCGCCCTCGGTACTTTGGGCGGCGGACTGGGCCTGGGCCTCGCGGGCACCTGCATCGCTCACCTCGGCACGCGCCTGGGCCTGGCCTTTGAGGGCCATTTCTAAGGCGGCCATGGCGGCGCGGATCGCTTGCGCGTCGCCACCGGCATTGGCTTTTTGCAGCGCCTTGGACGCGTCCATCACGGCGCGGTCACGCAGGCCCAGGGAGGCCTCGGCCACCTCGCGCTCGCGGGTTTTGCGCTGGAAAGCCTCGTCGATGGGCTTGCGAAACGCATCCCAGAGCTTTTGCTCCAAGCGCCGGTCCAGTGGCACCGCATGGGCCTGCGCCTGCCAGCGTTGTTGCAGCGCCTTGACGGCATCAATGCGCAGCATGGCCGAGGCGCCCAGCACCTTGGCCTCTTCAATCATGGCCTGGCGCAGCGTGATACTTTGCGTCTGCAAGGTCTCCAGCGGTTCGGCGGCATAGGCCATCGCGGCCTTCCATTGCGGCTGGAGTTCGGCAAAGGCTTTTTCGCCCAAGTGCCCAGCATTGCGCCAGCGCTCGGCAAACTGGTGCAGGAGGCGGGTAAAGCCCTTCCAGTCATTGTCCAGCGCGGTACGGTTGGCCTCGGCCCAGGCTTTGAGCTCTTCGAGCAGGGCCAGGCGCAGTTGGCGGTTGGCCTGGGCCTCGGCTTTGAGTTTGTCCAGCCAGGCCTCGACCACTTTGTGGGCCTGGTTGCAGGCCTCGTCAAAGCGCTTCCACATCGCGTGGTTGGGCACGCCGCCTTGGTCGGTTTGCTTCCATTCCTCGCGCATGGCACGCAGGGTTTCTTGCAATTTACGCCCGCCCAGGGCCTGGCCCTCTGGACGCTTGAGCAAGCCTTCGGCTTTGATGACCAAGGCCTCGCGCAATTGGTCGGCGCGCCATCGCTGCCAGCCTTCGAGCTCGCCGGCCGCGCCCAGGGCCAATTGCGCCTGGTGCTCTAGCTTGGCGTCGATGAGTTTGCCGAATTCTTTGAGCGCCTGGCGCAGCGCGTTGGCCGCGCCGGCACTGGCTTTGCCGTGCCCTTGGCCGACCTGGGCCTCTAGTTCAGCCAGGGCGTGGCCGACTTTGCCCTGGGCTTGTTCACGCACCAGGGGGTCAATGGCTACTTTGGGGGCCTTGGGCGCTTTGGGGGGCGCCGCCGACGCAGCGCGCGCATTGCGCAAAGCCTCGGCCCACACGCCCACCGCTGGCAATGGCGCCTGGGGGTCGGCGGCTGCGGCCACGGCCTGCGCCAAAGCCGCCTGAAAGGCCTCCCAAACTAGCAAAAGCTGCGCGCGCGCCGCATCCAAGATGGGGGCAAATTTCATGTCTACGCTGGGCCACTGCGGGTTGGCCATCAAGGCACTGGCCTGGCTTTGCCACTGCTGCACATCCACACCCAAGGCCTCCACCAGCGCTTGAGCGTCTTGCCACGGTTTGGTGGAGAGCACTTCAATGCGCTGGGCCAGCAGCACCGCCGATTCGCGTTGTACCTGCGCTTGGTGCTGCAGGTCTTCAATCACCCGCACCCGCTCTATCAGTTGGACCTTCAATCCAGCCAGTGGCTCGCGGCTCAGCGGGGCGCCCGCCTTGGCGGCATCGCGCTGCCAGGCCAGGGCGTCGGCCATATTGAGCTTGCTGACATCGAGCAAGACCTGGGCTTTGGTCGCCCACTCAGCGGCAATGGCTTCTTGCGCTTTGCTGCGTTTGGCGTCGTCCAATCGCTCGCGCAGCACTTTGGCGGCGCCTTTGTCGCGGGCGCTCAGCTCTTTGTAGACCTCGGCAATGTCGTCGTGGCTGGGGTTGGAGGCGAGCCAGTCTTTGATGCGCTGGCTGCGTTCGCCCGAGGTCGAGGCGCTAAAGGCCCCTCCGGTGCGTTGGTCCCAATGGGCGAGGTCGTGGGTCTTGGTAGGTACAGTGGTCGGCACGTGGAGCCTTGCTAAGTAATGCGCAAAAGAAGGGAAGGCGCTATTTTCACCGCTAAAGCGCAGGCTTCGCGCGCGCTGGCCCAGGCAAATAGGCGGTAATTACTCAAAATCAGAGGCTCAGGCTCCCAATCGCTGCGCCAAAGGGTACAAAAAGGCCCACCGGTATAATTAGAGCTCTATTCGACGGGGCCGCATCGGCTCCTTTTTGGGGGCCCAATCGGCATTCCAACCGGGAGTTTTATGACCACAGCGCACCGATTTCGCGACACGCTCAAGACAGTGGCGTCCGACATTGCCCACGGTTTCGTCCAAATTTCCCACAATGGCTTTGCCCTGGTGGGCCTGGCTGTCATGTTCCTGGCAATCACCCTGACCTTACAACCGGAAGTGCGCTTGGCCGGGCAGGCGCAGCTCTTTGGCTGGTTGCAGGAGCAGCAGGACAGCTTTTCCGGTCTGGTGGCCGGTGACGAGGCAGACCGCGTCGCCGCACTCAACCCCAAAGACCTGCCCAAACCCCAGGCGGCAGCGGCCTCCTGGCTGAGCCGCAAGTACAACGTAGCCCCAGAGCCGCTGGCCGCCCTGGTGGCAGAGGCATTTGCGGCGGGGCCCCGGGCCAAAATCGACCCGCTGCTTATCATGGCAGTGATGGCCGTGGAGTCCGGCTTTAACCCCTACGCCCAAAGCCCCATGGGCGCACAAGGTCTGATGCAGGTCATGACGCAGGTGCATGGCGACAAATACCGGCGCTACGGTGGCAAATTTGCAGCCTTTGACCCCTTGAGCAATATGCGTGTGGGCATCAAAGTCTTGCAGGAATGCATTGCGCGTGCCGGCAGTACCGAGGCCGGGTTGCGCCTGTATGTGGGCGCCGGCAATTTAGAGGACGATGGCGGCTACCCAGCACGCGTGATGGCCGAACACGCCCGCTTGCAGGCTGTTTTTGCCGGTAAGGCGGTGCCTGTTTTCAGCCCACCGGCCGAAGCCAAACCGGTGGTTTTGCAGGACTCTTCGGCCACCGCCACGCCAGTACCCGGGCGCAGCTCTATGGATATTTGATGTCCCTCTAAAATTGGTGTCGCATTTCTCGTTTATTCACTTTGAGGACTTTTGATGTACCACCGCGATATTTTGATTGAGCAAACCGATCCCGAGCTCTGGGCCGCCATCGTGGCAGAGAACGCCCGCCAGGAGCACCACATCGAGCTCATCGCCAGCGAAAACTACGCCTCGCCCGCCGTCATGGCCGCCCAGGGCAGCCAGTTGACCAATAAATACGCTGAGGGCTACCCCGGCAAGCGCTATTACGGCGGCTGCGAGAACGTGGACGTGGCCGAGCAACTGGCCATCGACCGTCTCAAGCAAATCTATGGCGCTGACGCAGCCAATGTGCAGCCCCATTGCGGCGCATCGGCCAACGTGGCGGTATTTATGGCTTTCCTCAAGCCCGGCGACACCATCATGGGCATGAGCCTGGCCGAAGGGGGCCACTTGACCCACGGCATGGCGCTCAACATGAGCGGGAAGTGGTTTAACGCGGTCAGCTACGGCTTAGATGCCAACGAAGCGATCGACTATGACGCCATGGAGCGTAAAGCCCACGAGTCCAAACCCAAGCTGATCATCGCCGGCGCCAGCGCGTATTCGCTGCACATCGACTTTGCGCGTTTTGCCAAGGTGGCCAAAGACGTGGGCGCGATTTTCATGGTAGACATGGCGCACTACTCCGGCCTGATTGCCGCAGGCCTGTACCCCAACCCCGTGCCGCATGCCGACGTGGTCACCTCCACCACGCACAAAAGCTTGCGCGGCCCCCGCGGCGGCATTATCTTGATGAAGGCCGAGCATGAAAAAGCGATCAACAGCGCGATGTTCCCCGGCCTGCAAGGCGGCCCGCTGATGCATGTGATCGCTGCCAAGGCCGTAGCATTTAAAGAAGCCCAAGGCGAAGGCTTCAAAGCCTACCAGCAGCAGGTGTTGACCAATGCCGACATAGTGGCTAAAACACTGACTGAGCGCGGCCTGCGTATCGTGAGTGGCGGCACCCAAAGCCATGTGATGCTGGTCGATCTGCGCTCCAAGAACATTACCGGCAAGGACGCCGAACGCGTGCTGGGCGATGCCCACATGACGATCAACAAAAACGCCATCCCCAACGACCCGGAAAAGCCCATGGTGACCAGCGGCGTGCGTATCGGTACCCCGGCCATGACCACGCGCGGCTTCAAGGACGAGGAAGCGCGCGCCACGGCACATCTCATCGCTGACGTGCTGGACAACCCGCACGACGCAGCCAATATCGATGCGGTGCGCGCCAAGGTACACGCCCTGACAGCCCGCTTTCCAGTCTACGGCTAAGCCCGATGAAGTGCCCGTTTTGCAGCCATTCGGAAACTCCTGTGGTGGAGACCCGCATGGCTGAGGACGGGGATTTCATACGCAGGCGGCGCCAGTGCGGCGCTTGCGAAAAGCGCTTTACCACCTACGAGCGCGCCGATGTCAGCTACCCGGTGGTGGTCAAAAAAGACGGGCGGCGTATCGACTTTGAGCAGGGCAAGATTATTGGCTCGATGAAGCTGGCCTTGCGCAAGCGGCCCGTCAGCACGGAGCAGATCGACGGCGCCGTGGAGCGTATTCAGGAAAAGTTGCTGACATCGGGCCTGCGCGAAGTCTCGTCCACCCGCATCGGCGAACTCGTCATGCGCGAACTCAAAAAGCTCGACAAAGTGGGCTACGTGCGCTTTGCCAGCGTGTACCGCAGTTTTGAAGACATTGACGACTTCAAAACCCTGGTCAACGAGGTCAATAACTAAGCGGGCGTCGGGCAGCGCCCCACGCCGTTTTGGCCCCCTTATGCCCCACATCGCCGCCGCCTTGCGCCTGGCCGAATCGGCTGCCAGCCTGACCTCGCCCAACCCGCGCGTGGGCTGTGTGCTGGTGGGCGCTGACAGTGGCGTCATCGGCCAAGGCCACACACAGGCCGCTGGCGGCCCGCATGCCGAAATCATGGCCCTGCGCCACGCCCAAGCGAACGGCCACCGCACCCAAGGCGCCACCGCCTATGTCACCTTGGAGCCCTGCGCCCACCAGGGCCGCACCGGCCCTTGCTGCGACGCGCTGATTCTGGCGGGCGTTACCCGCGTCGTGGCCTCGGTGCAAGACCCCAACCCGCTGGTCGCAGGCCTTGGCTTTGCGCGGCTGCGCGCTGGCGGCGTGCAGGTCGAGGTCGGCGCTGGAGAGCGCGAAGCGCGCGCGCTCAATATCGGTTTTTTCAGCCGCATGCTGCGCCAGCGGCCCTGGATGCGCCTCAAAGTGGCCGCCTCGCTGGACGGCGTGACCGCCCTGCCCAATGGACAAAGCCAATGGATTACCAGCCCCGAGGCGCGTGCCGACGGCCACGCCTGGCGCGCCCGCGCCTGCGCGGTGCTCACCGGCGTGGGCACCGTGCTGCAAGACCGCCCGCGCCTGGACGTGCGCCTCGTGCCCACAGAGCGCCAGCCCAGCTTGGTGATCGTGGATAGCGCGCTGCAAACGCCGCCCGACGCGCCGCTTTTCGGCGTGCAGCGCCCAGTGCTGATTTATGCCGCCCAGCCCCACGCCGCGCGTGAGGCCGCCTTGCGCCAGGCGGACGCGCAGATCGTATACCTGCCCGGCCCGACGGGCGCAGACGGTGCGCCAGCCAAAGTGGATTTGCGTGCCATGGCCGCGGACTTGGCGGCGCGCCATTTCAACGAAGTGCATATCGAAGCGGGCCACAAACTCAATGGCTCGCTGATCGCCGCTGGCCTGGTCGACGAGTTGCTGGTGTATCTGGCTCCGCTGTGGCTGGGCCAAGGCGCAGGCATGTCCAACGCCGGGCCCTGGACGGCGCTAAGCCAAGGCCTGGCGCTGGATTTTCAAAGCGTCCAGCCCATCGGGCCCGATTTGCGCATCGTGGCGCAGGTGCGCGGGCAGGCTGACTTTTAAACTCTTTTTACATTACTTTTGAAGACGCATTTATGTTCACAGGCATCATCACCGGCGTGGGCCACATCACTGACAGCGCCGACCTGGGCGAAGGCCCGAGCCACGGCAAGCGTCTAACGGTGCGCTGCCCGCCGGGCTACCTGAACGACACCGGCCTGGGCGACAGCATCGCCATCAACGGCGCCTGCATGACGGTCACCCGCTTGCTGCCCGAGAACCATGCTTTCTCGCTGGACGTGTCGGCCGAATCGCTGGACAAAACCGCCGGCCTGGACCGCGCAGGTCCGGTCAACCTGGAAAAAGCCTTGCGCGCCAACGACCGCCTGGGCGGGCACCTGGTCAGCGGCCATGTGGACGGCATCGGCCATGTCAGCCACTTTGCGCAAGTGGGCGAAAGCTGGGAGTTGCGCGTGCTGGCCCCGGCGGCGCTGGGCAAGTTTTTGGCCTACAAAGGCTCCATCACCATCAACGGCGTGAGCTTGACGGTCAACCGCGTGACCGATAGCGCACAAGGCTGCGAAATCAGCATCAACCTCATCCCCCACACCGTGCAAAACACCGCCTTGCACGCGCTGCAGGCCGGTGCGCGGGTGAATCTGGAGATCGACCTGATCGCCCGCTACGTCGAGCGCATGCTGGGCAGCGCTGCGCCCAAGGCAGCCTAAAACCGCAGCGTCTGCACGCCCTCGGGCGTGCCCAGCAGGCAAATATGGGCGCGCTGAAAGGCAAACACACCCACCGTCACCACGCCCGGCCATTGGCTGACCTGGGCCTCAAAGCCCAGCGGATCGGTAATCGACAGCCCGCGCACGTCCAGCAGGTGTTGGCCGTTGTCCGTAACCACCGGCTTATCCCCGGCCATGCGCAGCTGGGCCTGCCCGCCCAGAGCCGCAAACTGGCGCATGATGCGCGCGCTGGCCATGGGAATCACCTCCACGGGCAGCGCAAACTGCCCCAGCACCGGCACCCGCTTGGAAGCGTCGGCGATACAAACAAAGCACTCTGACTGGGCGGCCACAATTTTTTCCCGGGTGAGCGCTGCGCCACCGCCTTTGATCATGTAGCCGTGGCCGTCAATTTCGTCCGCACCATCGATGTAGACGGCCAAGCGCTCCACCGCGTTGGCGTCGCGCACCTCGATGCCCAGGGCGCGCAGGCGCTCGGTGCTGGCCACCGAGCTGGAGACAGCGCCAGGGATGTCGTGGCGGATATCGGCCAGCGCATCAATAAATTTATTGACCGTCGAGCCCGTGCCCACGCCCACCCACTGGCCTCGCACCACGTAGTCCAGCGCGGCGCGGCCGACCATGGTTTTGAGTTCGTCCTGGCTGAGATGGGCGGGGGGGCTGGAAGCGTGGGTCATGGCGGGGATGGGGGACAATGCCTGTTGTTTTGAAATCTGCGGGAATTATCCGATGTCTCTGGTGCCCTACGGCCTGTTGCGCCCCCTTTTATTCCGCATGGACCCCGAGGTGGCGCACGACCGCACCCTGGCCCTGCTGGCACGCACCCAGGGCACGCCGCTGCAGTGGGCCTACGGCCAAACGCAGGTGCACGACCCGGTTCAGGTTGCGGGCCTACGCTTTCCCAATCGCGTGGGCATGGCCGCCGGCCTGGACAAAAACGCACGCTGCATCGACGCCCTGGGCGCCATGGGCTTTGGCTTTGTGGAAGTGGGCACGGTCACGCCCCTGGCCCAAAGCGGCAACCCCAAGCCACGCATGTTCCGGCTGCCCCAGGCGCAGGCCCTGATCAACCGCCTGGGCTTTAACAACGGCGGACTGGATTCTTTTATCCGGCATGTACAGGCCTCGCGCCTGCGCCGCGACAAGAACCCCGGCCTGCTGCTAGGCCTCAATATCGGCAAAAACGCGGCCACGCCCATCGAGCGCGCCACCGACGACTACCTGCGCTGCCTCGATGGCGTGTATGGCCATGCCGACTACGTCACCGTCAATATCTCCAGCCCCAACACCCACAACCTGCGCTCCTTGCAAAGCGACGCGGCGCTGGACGGCCTGCTTTCGGCCATCGCCGCGCGGCGCGCCGAGCTGGCCCATTTGCACGCCACCTTTGATGCAGGTGGCAGCAAACAGCCCAAGCACGTGCCGATTTTTCTGAAAATCGCCCCAGATTTGGACGCCGAACAAGTTCAGGCCATTGCCGCGACCTTGCTGCGCCACCGCATGGACGGCGTGATCGCCACCAACACCACGCTAGGCCGCGAGGCGGTGCAAGGTCTGGCGCATGCGCAAGAGACCGGCGGCCTCTCGGGTGCGCCGGTGCGGGCCCAAAGCACCCGCGTCATCGCGCAACTTCGCGCCGCGCTGGGACCGCAGTTTCCGATCATTGGCGTGGGCGGCATTTCCAGCGCGGCCGACGCGCTGGAAAAACGCGCCGCCGGGGCCGACCTGGTGCAGATTTATACCGGCCTGATTTACCAAGGCCCGGCCCTGGTCACGCAAGTGGCCAAAGCGCTCAAGAACTCAGGCTAGGCCGGGGCCGTTAGGGCTCTAGAAGCGCGCAATAGCGCCTGGCTCCAGCACCAAAACTTTGGTGGCGGACTGTCCCAGCGCATCCGTGTACTCCTTGGGCGTGCCGCGCAGCAAAGCGTTGGTTCCGTAGTGCATAGGAATGGCAAATTTGGGCTTGAGCAGCTCGCGCGTGGCGTAGGCGGCGTCAGCGGGCGGCATCACAAAGTGGCTGCCGATGGGGATCAAAATCAAGTCGGGCTTGTAGAGCTCGCCGATCAGCTTCATGTCGCCAAAAATGCCGGTATCGCCCATGTGGTAAATCCGAAAGCCGTTTTCCAGTTCCACGATATAGCCCATGGGCTCGCCGCCCTGGCGCATTTCGTCTTTGCCGGTTTCGGGGTTTTTCCAGCGAAATTCGGAGCTGTGCTCGGCGTGGGTGGCGATGATTTTGATGCCCGCATCCGGCCCCAAGGGAAACACCACACCGCCTTTGTTAAAGCGCGGCGCCATCTCCACCGGCATCACGCCCAGCGTGGCGAAAGAATCGGCCAAACCAGCGGGCGCGTACACAGGCGCTTTGTTCATCGCCGAGAGCGCGGGCGCATCGGCGATATGGTCAAAGTGGGCATGGGTGAGCAAAATCAAGTCGACCTTGCCCAGGGCTTCGAGCTTCTTGAATTCAGCGGGGGTTTTGGGATTGCTGGTGAGCCAAGGGTCGATGACGATGACTTTACCGCCCGGGCTGGTAATTTTCATGGCCGATTGGCCCAGCCACTGCACCGTCACGGCGCCGGTTTCGGCCGTGGCCACGCCACCCGCAAGGCATAAAACGCCGAGCAAAGTCAGTTGCAAAAGGGCCCTGAAGCGGACGCGCAACCCCCATCGTGAAGCAGTTGTAGTCATAAGTAGTCTCCTGATAAAAATGAAACGGTCCGAGCGGGCAAAGCACCGCAAGCCACCCCTGTCGCTAATCGTCCTCGTCGGCAGCGATGCCGGGGAACAATACCTCGGTAAACCCAAACTGCGTGAAATCACGCATGCGCATGGGGTATAGCTTGCCCCATAAATGGTCGCACTCGTGCTGCACCACCCGGGCGTGAAAGCCGTCGACCGTGCGGTCAATCGGCTCACCAAAGGCATCCCAGCCGGTGTAGCGAATGCGCGCAAAGCGCGGCACCTGGCCACGCAGGCCGGGCACCGAGAGGCAGCCCTCCCAGTCGGACTCCTTGTCTTCGCCCAGCGGCGTAATCACCGGGTTGACCAAGACCGTGCGCGGCACCAGCGGGCGGTCCGGGTAGCGCGGGTTGCGCTCGTCCGAGCCGAACACCACCACCTGCAAATCCACGCCAATTTGGGGCGCCGCCAGGCCCGCGCCATTGGCTGCGCGCATGGTGTCGTGCATATCAAGCACCAACAGGTGCAAGGCGTCAGTGTCAAACGCCGGCACTGTTTGCGCCTGGCGCAGCAGGCGGGCATCGCCCATTTTGAGGATTTCACGCACAGTCATCAGCTTGCCTCCAGCATGGTGTGTAAGGCGGCCTCGTCAATCACGGGCACTCCGAGTTCCAAGGCCTTGTCCAGTTTGCTACCGGCCTCACTGCCGGCTAGCACAAAGCTGGTTTTCTTGCTCACCGAGCCGGCCACTTTGGCGCCGGCGTCTTCGATCAGCGCTTTGGCCGCGTCGCGCCCCAGCGTGGGCAAGGTGCCGGTGATCACAAAGGTCAGGCCCGCCAGCGGTTTGGGCGCATCCGAGGCCGCTTCCATAGCGGGCCAGTGCAGGCCGCAGGCGCGCAGCTGCTCGACCACCTCGCGGTTATGCGCTTGCGCAAAAAACGTGTGAATGCTTTGCGCCACGGTGGGGCCCACATCATTGACCAGCAGCAAATCGGCCTCGCTGGCCTGCATGAGGGCGTCCATGGAGCCAAAGTGCCGAGCCAGTGCCTTGGCCGTGGCCTCGCCCACATGGCGAATGCCCAAGCCGTACAAAAACCGGGGCAAAGTCGTGGCCTTGGACTTCTCCAGCGCCTCCACCAGGTTATTGGCGGATTTTTCGGCCATGCGGTCCAGCGCCGCAAAGGCGGCAAAGCCCAGGCGGTACAAATCGGGCAAGGTACTGACCAAACCGGCATCGACCAGCTGGTCGACCAGCTTTTCGCCCAGGCCCTCGACCTCCACGGCGCGCCGCTGCACAAAGTGCAAAAACGCCTGCTTGCGCTGGGCGCTGCAAAACAGACCGCCAGTGCAGCGGTAGTCGGCCTCGTCCTCTTCGCGCAGCGCCTGCGAGCCACATACCGGGCAGATGCGCGGCATGGTGAACATGGCGCCCCGGTCGGGCCGCTGCGTACTTTCGGGCAGCACGCTGACCACCTCGGGGATCACGTCGCCGGCGCGGCGCACGATCACCTGGTCACCCAAACGCACATCTTTGCGGCGCGCCTCATCCTCGTTGTGCAAGGTGGCGTTGGTCACTGTCACGCCACCCACAAACACCGGCGCGAGCTTGGCCACCGGCGTGAGCTTGCCAGTGCGCCCGACCTGCACGTCGATATCGAGCACGGTGGTGATTTGCTCTTGTGCCGGGTATTTATGCGCCACCGCCCAACGCGGCTCGCGGCTGACAAAGCCCAGGCGCTGCTGCAAGGCCAGGCTGTTGACTTTGTAGACCACCCCGTCAATATCAAAAGGCAGTTGCGCACGCTGCGCGCCGGTACGCTCATAAAACGCGAGCAGGCCGTCCGCCCCCAACGCGGTGCTGGTTTGTTCGGCCACGGGGAAGCCCCAGGCCTTGAGCGCTTGCAGCAGTTCGTGGTGCGTCGCCCACGCCGGCCCACCCTGCACCAGACCCACGCCATAGGCGAAAAAACGCAGCGGCCGCTGGGCGGCAATCGCCGGATCGAGCTGGCGCACCGCACCTGCGGCAGCATTGCGCGGGTTGACAAAGGTCTTCTCGCCCTTTTCACCGGCGGCGATGCGCAGGCGCTGACGGGCGTTGAGCGCCTCGAAATCATCGCGGCGCATATACACCTCGCCGCGCACCTCTAGCAGCGACGGCGCGTCTTTTAGGCGCAGCGGAATTTGCCCGATGGTGCGGATGTTGTGCGTCACGTCCTCCCCGTACTCGCCGTCGCCCCGCGTGGCGGCCTGCACCAGCAGGCCATTTTCGTAACGCAGGCTCATGGCCAGACCGTCAAATTTGAGCTCGGTGACGTACTGCACCGGGGCTGCGCCCT
>Ga0209084_1003096_pt1 | contig 12389 bp, 14 predicted proteins | sample C_130820_MF_Meta_FD_187309 | JGI IMG/M metagenome (GOLD analysis project Ga0209084, IMG submission 187309) | Freshwater microbial communities from Lake Croche, Canada to study carbon cycling - C_130820_MF_MetaG (SPAdes) (version 2) | ecosystem: Environmental > Aquatic > Freshwater > Lake... | reverse complement strand
TGCTGTTGTAACTATATACCATTTGTTAATTTGTTGAATATTTCTATCAATTGTAAATTCCAAATAATCTGAATAGTTGACACATACAGTAGCTGCCTGTATACATAAAGACGGAGCCGCGTATATTTTTTTGCGGTATTCGCGTATTACACGGTCTTGTACAAGACATTTGTCTCTATATTGCTGATTTTCGTTTTGCAAGCGTATCACAAGGTTTCTCAGCTGCATAACATGTGTGTTAATACTATTATCTTGTATGCTAGATATCATCTATTTTGTTATTTATCAACGTACGAGTTGAAAACAAGTTAATATTATGTTATATTATATGTAATGAATACTTTTAAGCACTCGGGTGACATGGGTGATATTATATACTCTCTTGCTACAATTAAACAATTAGGCGGCGGTGCATTGTATCTTGATACAACTGGCGGGGCGGACGAAATGAGTTGTAGTAGACAATGTATTGATGGTAAAACAAAATTTAACCAAAAAAGTTTTGATTTTATTAAATCGTTAATTGAAGCACAGCCTTATATTAATAGTGTTAATATTTTTAATGGTGAAAATGTAACACATAATCTCAACAACTTTCGATATAAATTTGCGGACCCTAATTCTCGTAGCAAGACTAAAAATCTATTAGATCTTCATTTAGAAGCGTTTGGTTTACCAGAATGGGATCCAAATGAAAGTTGGTTAGTTGTTGACAAACCTGTTACGTTGTCACGTTCTACTATTGTCTGCAGATCACCGCGAATGCAAAAAAACTACCCATGGTTTCAAACAAATAAATTCAAATTTAGAGACAAAGCAATTTTTATAGGACTTCCAAAAGAACACGAAATATTTGAATACACACTTGATATTTCTATACCATACCACCCTGTAGATGATGCACTTGAAATGGCTCGTGTGCTCGCGGGATGTAAGTCTTTTGTTGCAAACTCAACATTTGCATTAGCAATTGCAATAGGGCTTGGTACTATACCAATAGTTCAAGAAGTTGAAACAAATTTTCCGACAACAGTCTTCCCTGGTAAGAAAAATATGAACTATATCTAACACTATGAGTATTCAAGACACTACATTAGTAATAATTGATTGTGTCAATGCTCAAAAAGCATTAAAAGTATTAGAACACAATTCAATTTTTTTTAATTTTGCAAAAGTTAAATTACTGACATCTGAAAATATTACAACACCTAACAATATTGAATGTGTTGTAATACCTAAACTTGATTTTTATAGTTATAATCATTTCACGCTGTTTCACTTGCATCAATACATCGACACACAATATGTATTAAGTGTACAAACAGATGGTTATATTATTAACCCGCATTTAATATCTGATGCTTTTTTTGAATATGATTATATAGGGGCACCGTGGACTGTTGCAGATTTACATATTAGTTGGGCGGATTCTCAATTAGATGATTTTGCAAAATTAAACTACTATCCTAATAGAGTAGGTAATAGCGGTTTTTGTTTGCGCAGTAAAAAGTTCTTGCTCGAAACATCAACTCTTACTCAACAATACAAGCAACATAAAACAGCAAGACATGATGATGTATATAGTTGTTGTATACAATATAAAACTTTACTAAACAGGGGTGTTAAATTTGCAGACTTAAAGACAGCAGCGTCTTTTTCTGTTGAAGATGTAATACCTGAATACCCTAACAAACCTGATAAAATATTTGGATTTCATGGTTCGCGTATGCTTAATTATCTCACACTTTATTACCCGCATCTTATATGTTAAAAACGCTTTTATTTACAACAAGCTTTTGTAGTGATCACAAAACCTGGCAAGAAAGAAACAGAAAATGGTTAGATTTTATAACTGCATCGCCTCTCAATTATGACCAATTATTAATACTTGATGACCATAGTCCTGTACTACCTGAGTGGGACGATGTTGCTGTATTACTAGCTCCGTTCGATAATGAACCGTTTGTAAAAAATGCGTTAATATCTTTTAAAGAAAATTTAGGAAGACCGAGCTTGTTGGATTACCCTGGGTGGTATAGAAGTTATAGTTTTGCAGCTAAATACGCGTACAAATTTGGGTATCAAAAAGTAATTCACATTGAATCAGATGCATTTGTTTTATCAAAGCAAATGTATGATTACATCAATAATATAAATTCTGGTTGGATTGCTTTCTGGTGCGATTTACATCAGTTTCCTGAAAACGCTATTCAAGTTATATGCGAAGATGAAATATACAATTTTTACAAAGCAGTAGAAAAGCCATACTCACACTTTAAAGATAAAGATATTGAGCGTATGCTTCCGTACACTAAGATAGAACGCTCATTTATCGGAGATCGGTATAGTGAGTATACTGATATTATACCAGTTAATGCAGATTATGCATGTCAAGTGCCTCACGCTGATGTAATCAATTTACGCACTGCATAATCTTTATCTTTTAGTTCAATCTCCCAATCGACATTCATATTGTATGAGAGCGGCTTTCCTGTAGGGGAAGATGCGTGTGCGCGTTTATTTGTGCCTTGTGGAGAGCTTTCACTATAATGAAATAAAGGCTTAACATCACCCCAAGTGTTGTAGCATATTTGAAATGCTGTTTCAGATGTTATATCCGAAGGGTTGCATGCGTCATGTAAGTTATCGTATGTAATAGGAAGTCGCTTGCCAAAAAACGACACAATGTTTTGTACATTCCAAGTACCCTTGTCTTCATTTTCAAGAACGAGGCGACTTTTTACAGATTCATTACATTTTTCAAAGTTTTCAAAGAACCGTTTACTTATTGCATCACAGTCACCACTTGTATTAATGTGTACATTTATTGGGTTTTGATAATTTGTTTGAGTGCCAAGCTTATCCATAACCCATGCGTTTATTTCAAGTTCGCGTATACTATTTTGTACAACATGAGGCTTTTCACTTGCAATTACAACAAATTGGTCTGGATGATTGCTTAATCTAATATTTGTTCGCTTTACAAATGTTGTAATCTCTGAAAACAAATCTTCAATTTGTATGTAATCTGGGTATTCTTCATACACAAGTTGTGCTTGAGGCAAGCTTAAAAGAGGGAATAAATTACAGCTTACTCTATAATTCCACCCTAAATACGCGCAATATTGTATGGTTTTAAACGTGGTAGTAATATTCTGCAATGCTTTTTTACTCGCAAGTTGAACAGCATCTTTGCGAGGCAATTGCATAAATCGCGTCTTTGTTATGCTACCAAATGATATACCATTTTCTTTTAACACATTACTAATACAACATAAACTATAAGCCATAGCAAGATTATATATTTTTGCTTAAATATACACAAGAATTATTTTTTAAATTATGGCTACTATACGCTACCTCGAATCTATATCTACAACAAATGATGTATCCGCATCAAACGTTTTTGCTAGCAATAAAATAAGTGGCGGAAGCGGGGAGTTTAGCACTTTTAGTGCCGCGCAAGCATCAGCTACTAATATATATGGCAACTTAATAGGCACTTTTAATGGGTTGCCTGTTATACCTGGTAGCGTTATACCCGATGAGCAACTGCGACAATGGAATAATACATATTTAACAACAGTAAATTTATCAGCTGGCTGGCAACAAGCAGCAGCAAAAACAGAGAGTTGGGATGCAAATAAACAAACAGTTGATAATAATAAAAATAATTGGGATAATGCATTTACAACAGCAACTGCTATAGCTGCAGTGTCAGCATCATTTATTATACCAGCAATTGAGTATATAACTACAAACGCTGATGTATCAAACGATCGCTTTAACAAAACTCTTTTAGTAGATAGTGCAGGGGGTGATGTATATCTTACTCTTAAATCAGATGTACACACAAATAGTCAAACAAGAGTAGTACAGCTTAAAGGGGGTAAAGTATTTTTCATTTCAGACGATGACACTAATCAGCCCATTTTAAATAAAAATAACGGCAATAGTATTAATAAACAATATGCTGATGTTAATATTATTAAATTAGATACAGGGTGGTTGATCACAGGCGACCTTGAATTACACGCACCTAATGACAGTAATACTTTTTACTGGTTCACAACATCGGATCAAACTGATTGGTATAACATACACAATTGGTTCTTTGATGAAGCTTGCACATTAGTATCACACGCAATACCAACTACAGCAAATAACGTTGTTATTAAAGGCTCAAGCATCCAAGGGGCTAAACCGCCTTATATTGAGATATCTAATGCAAATATTAATAATTGGTCTAACCCACTTACAATTACTAATACACTCAGTTCATCAGTTGTTGTTAGAGCATACGACATTGACTTTACGGTAACAAGCACTTTATCCGGTAACGTTGATTTTGAAGGTACAGCTTCACTATCTGCAGATACATATTATTGGTATTTCAGACAGCAAACAGAAGCAACAACCGCGTTGTGGACAGATAAACATAATTGGTATGCAAACAGTGCTCTTACAGTGCGCGGTAATGTTATACCTAGAGCAAATAGTAGAGCAGTTGTTTTAGAAAACCCAAGCATTCCCTATACACTTGACGCAACTGTGAGTGATAGAGTGTTCCCGGTATCCACCCCACTACCAAATATATTATTGAGTAATACTACAAGTGGTTTATTTGAATCACCTCGTATAATTGATTTTACAAACGTAACAAACACACTTAATATGTTTGCTAGCGCTTCACAGCCCTCAACTATAACAAGTACTATAACAAGTTCTAACAACTTTACTTTCCACTGGTTGGGATCAGTAACAACATCAAACAACTAATTTAAAAATATATGAGCTTACAAGGAACAAATATATACCGTAACAGTGCAATTAATAATACAACAATTCCGCACATCGGTGAATTTCGTGACACGTCCACAAATACCGGTAATGTTTCAACAGCGTATTTTTATGACAATGCTGTAAATAATTCTAACGTAACTGATAGTAATTTTACGGGACTGAGTATTAATAACAGCAGTGTGAGAATTGCATCTTTTAATCAAAATGCAACTAATGCATTAAGTGGGTTGGTTACAGATAGCGTTTTTAATGACACTGCTTCAAACAACGGTACTTTTACAAGAGCTGTTTTTAATAACGCAGCTGTTAATAACGCTGGTGGTAACGGCGATACAGCTGAGTTTAATGACAGTTCTATAAACAACGGAGCAATTATTTACGGTACATTTAAAGATGATTCAATTAATACAGTTTCTGGTACAGTAGAAAATGCTGTGTTTAATGACAGCAGTATTAATAGAGGGTCAATTATCAGCACAATCACTTTAAACGGTAACAGCTTTAACGAAAATATATCTGTAAATACAAACCGCGATGTATATTATTGGTTACCTGCAGCATCAACCCCTAATAACAAAGGTGTAACTTATAATAAATTACAAAATCTTGATGATACACAAGATTCATATTGGAAAGAAGTATCGCCGCAGTTATCTGCTCAACCAGGGTGCGTAGCATATAATGTAACAAGATACGGTTCCAACAACCCCCAGAAATTAATTACATATAGAGGCATCTTAACTGGTAGATTGCAAGACGGTGTGCTCGGTAATGCGATTGCTCCTGGTTCGCAGCCAATAGCCTCGTTACCTGTGCATCCTTGTTTATTTGATGAAAGCTTTGCGTCATATGCCACAAAATATAGTTACTCTGGTGAGTCTGAAACAAGAACAATATTTCTTACAGGTGTAACACCAAACGCTGCAATACTAAACTCAAGCGCAACTGAAATATTAACTCTAGGTTTAGATACCCCGGTAATATATGCAGAAGATTTATTAGGTTATAAATCTACAATTAAAGATCGTTATTCAGTATATGAACGTACAAACAGCGTTGATTCAATAACGCCTCAAACACCAAACTGGTACACCACCCCAGGGCGTAGTAATATTGTTATCACAAGTCATAACAACAGTATTGTAAGAAGTCTTTCAGGTAATATACAAGCGCAGTATATTCATTTATCAGGTGTACGTGTTATTGGGGATTTAGATAATCTTAATAACGGTTATATTGATGGAGTTACTCTTGATAATGTAACCCTCTCATCAAATAATATTAAATTATCAAAATTTACACCTTTAAGTAAACTACGCTTCCCTAAAGGTATTGCAAACTCCACAATTAAATATAAAGGTACAATATCTACTTGGGATTGGCGCGCGACAAAACAACCAACAACTACATACCCTCAGCTTATTGGTGGTGATAATATCTTATTCAATCTCAAACCTACACTATTTGTTTCTTCTGGTAAAAACCTTAGCGGTGAAGCTGGTGTTGAGCCTACTGACCCTAATGTCGCAATTGAACCTGTAACAATATATGGTAATTGGAAAAAAATTGTAGTGGGTAAAGATTTTACTGTGGGTATTAAAACAGATAACACATTATGGGGATGGGGATCAAATGAATACGGTCAACTTGGTGTTGATCCAGCTGTATTACCGTACACTTACCAACCTCATAAAATTGTAGATAATAGTAATATTTGGGATGTTGCTGCAGGTGATAACCACATCTTGTTCACAACATGGGATATATTACTTGCATCTTCCCTTGCAGATTTACCTAAGCAAATATCTAATATTGAATCTGATATTACAGATATACCTACAAGTACATACACAGTATATGGCTTAGGTGATAACCGTGCACATCAAATAGCTAATATACTTGAAGATGTAATTATTGAACCTCAATTTGTAACCCAAGGTTTAATACAACATGATTATACACAAACCTACGATGTATTAATGCAAAGCGAACCACCGGAAATTGTAGCTGGTGGTAATAACAGCGCTTTTAGCTCATACTCTCCCCATAGTACTGCACCTTTTACTATACCGGTAAAAAAATGGCATATGTTTGGGGACAACGTGTTTAAACAGCTCGGAGTTACTGAAGAAGATGCTATTGTTGAAGCGGATAAGTTGTACATCGGCAAAGGTATGATTTTAATTCAACGTTTTAACACACAAACAGCAGGGGGTACATTATTAGGTCGCGGACGCAATCTTTATAGTATGTTATATCTCAGTACTAATGCAATTGTTGATACATTTGAAGTTGTTGATGGGGCGTGTACGTATAAATATATTTCAATATCTGGTAATCGTGTAGTTGCGTTAACTCACGATAATCAAATATTCACATGGGGGCGTGCAATAGATAAAGACGCTGTTTACAACTCTCCTCAACCTATCTTAAATGACCCTGTAGATGAATGGGCATATGTTGCTGCAGGTAATTTATACATTGCAGCACTTAACACAGATGGTGATACATACCTACTTGGTACTGTTTTTTAAATTAAAACTTTAACACCGTACGAAGGTTCAATCCCTTCGTATATGTATTTGTCGTTGTTAATGTTTAAAGAACTTGTTAAGCTATTATACCCTGCAAGATTTTCAACAATAACATCAATATAACCTTTTTTGATGCTAAATGGTATATTAATTTTAATGAGATTTTCGCTTTCAACAATATAAGCACTTGTAGGTAGCTTTACACCTCTAAAAGTGGGGTAAGTAGCAGATAAATTATGTGCGCTACTAAACGGTGATTGTGTACTGCATATATTATCAACAGAACTACCTGACAAATACACGTTTTGTACCGTTTTAAACATATCCCCGTAAACAGTTAATTGCATCGTATCACGTACATGTATAACAGAGGGTGTTATAGCAGTTGGTCTTGCAGCTCCGTGTATATATATTTCTTCTTGCGGTAAATCTTTTTTATCAAAACCATACATTGTTTTAATTGACGATAAGGCATAATATGTGCTATCTATATTGTAGATGAGCGGCATTACATCCATCGGCTTAAACAACCATGCTTTTATTGTAAAAGATGTATTGCCTGATACTCGTAAATTTGTTGATGCGTTTAAATCATTAGGGTAAGTTACGTTTACTGAACCTGACCATAATACTATACTACGAATTTCGTAGTTATTCATCTCGGGTATTTTCCACGAAATTACAAAATACGGGTCACAATACGGCGCAAAGTTTGTAATAATCTGATCCATGTCGCGTTGATATTTTGCTAAAATATCAACATTGACTCCAATGTCTACAGGCAATGGCTGTTTCATAAAGCCTGTATTTTTATGATCGTTAACTAACGCTTTAAACGGCGCGCCATCAAGCTTATTATATACTCTGCCTGAATCTCTTGTTACAGAACCTAATGTTACTGCTACTACCGGTAGTTGGAGATTTTGGGCTTTGTCAATTAAATCTGATATAATACGTTGCTTAGGCTCATATAAGAATCTTACTTTAATAGATTCTTTAGCTTGCTTACCTTCATATCGTTTTATGATGATATCATCAAGCGCAGCCATAAACTGTGCTACGACTGATTCAACCTCAAAGTGATATGTGTAATTTTTCATGCATAAGTATTTATGCTACAATATCAATTACATTATATTCATTATTTTCAGTATCAATAAGAAGAGCTTGTCGCATATGAGTATCAACATTATATATTGACGGTGTGTTATTTTTATCTTTTAAAATAGTAATTTGGTTATTTGGGGTATGACCAATAACTTGTATTACCCCTTCTATACATTCAGCGTTACGCCAATCATTCCACAGCAAACCGCCTTTAGAGCATCTGCCACCTCTTAATCTATCTGCTGCACTAAGACACCCCGTGTCTTCATATTTTCTCATAGACATTGCTTCTTCAGCGTTGTTAACGCGTTGCTGCACAGTTTCAAGAGTAATCCCTGTAACCGGGTGCTCAAACCAAAACTTTGTTATACCTGCGTGCGAAAACCATATGTTATTAATATTATAAAAATATTTAAGTTTATCCCAATCTGTACTTTTTAATATTTGATTGATTGTTTCATGCTTCCAACTCGCAAACCCCGAGCACATAAAAGTACCTGGTGTAGAAACACGGTAATGTATATCGTGGTTACCCATTAAGAATGTATAGCGAGAGTTATTTACATTATCGCGCAACCATTCAGCCATAGCTGAAACTTCGTATATATTATCATCAAAATCATCAAAATAATCACCTACAAACACTGTATCATGCTCTGGATAAAGCGCTAAAATACTTTTGAGTTTGTCTAATTTTTGGTGTACATCACCAATTACAAGAATTTGAGACATATTAATTTAAACCAATAACATCATTGTCGTTTCTTGTATATTTTACAAGATCAGCGTAACCGTTATTTTTTGCACATACTAAAAATTCTGTACAGGCGCGTACAAGCGTTGCAGCTTCTTCACTTGACATATACTCTTGCTGCTCTTGTAGAGAAAGTTTATTAAACGATATACCCATTAAATCAAGATCAGACGTTATTAACTCTGTGCATTTTACTAATACTTCAACTAAATTGTCAGATTGCATAGAGTTATTTTATATACGCAATGCGCAAAATGCAATGCGTTTTTGAATAAATAATAATATGCTCAACAATCGTAAACTTGGATGGATTAAAGACTTGCCTGATAACAGAGATTATATTTATACTATAATGGCTGGTAAGGTTATTAAGGATACATCTCCCGTAGATCTCAGACCGTATATGCCACCTGTTAGAGATCAAGGACAATTAGGCGCGTGTACTGCGTTTGGTGCGACATCACTCGTGCACTTTGCAAGACGCAAGCAAAAATTACAAGAATGGGCTCCAGCTCCTCTTTTTACATACTACACAACAAGACAAATTGAAAACACAGTTTCAAAAGACGCGGGGGCAATGGTACGCGATGCACTTAAATCTGCTGTAGTGTACGGCGTGGTACCGGAGTCTATGTACCCTTATATTATATCTAAATTTGCAACAAAACCGTTACCTTCTATATACACTGAAGCAGAAAAACATCAAACGTTACCAGATTACCGTAATGTTAACGGTAAGCTAGTAAACTTAGGTTACTACCGACTTATTGACGGTAAATTAGCAGATATGCTTGCGTGTTTAGCGGAAGGCTACCCTTTTATGTTTGGTATGTCTGTATATCCTGCATTCGTATCAACTACAGTAGCTAAAACTGGTATAGTGCCTGCTCCTGGAGTTAAAGAAAGAACAATTGGTGGGCACTGTATGACATGTGTAGGATGGAAATTAATAAACAACATACAATATTTTATTGTATTGAATTCATGGGGGGTTAACTGGGGGGATAAAGGTTATTGCTATATACCGTTTAGTTATATGTCAGATCCAAATCAAACAAACGATTTGTGGACTATACGTCTTGAAGAAGTGTAAGCTTTAAGAGTTTTATATCTTTAAATACCCGCGTTTAACGCGGGTATTTTTTTCAATAGACGTCGCCATTTACATTGAGCTTACTATCTTCATATGGAACAGCAATACGTCTATATAGTTCGAGCTTAGCACATTCAAGTACCCCTATAAGTTTATTGATTGTTGCGTAATTACAGTCTGTTTGTACAATGCGACTCAAAAGAGTGCTTATAACATAATTCAAAGCGCCTTCGTTGTTTTCAGTTCTTAGTAATTCTTCAATTATTGCATCTAGATTACCAACACTATGTAATTCCGCGCGTTGAGTTTTATTTATATATGGCATGAAGCACCTTCGTTAAGTTTTACATGCAATTCAATATTTTGTTCGCGTAGATTACTATTATCATTTTCAAGCACACTAATATAGTCTACTATCTCATGTAAGAGAGCTATTTGCTTGTCAATAATAGTTTTGAAATTTGAAACAACATCAGGTTTAATATTTTTATTAGGAGACGTAGGTTTTTTTGTCCTTGGGTAAAGTTCGTTTATTTTATCTAAAAGTGTAATAATTGATTCAACATCTTCATTCATATCTTTTATTATAAAAGATATGAAATATATATCCACTAAAACTTACCATCGTCAACCATCTGTAAAACGTAAAATATACGTTTTGATGTACCTTCAACTGTATCGTCTGTAAATTGAAGAGCATCTTTAATTAATTCAAGTAAATGATGTGCTTGTTTACTGGTTTTAATATTATGCGATGATTTCATAATACGGTCACATAATATATTAAGTTGTTGTTCAGTGTAACGATCTTTATTATAAAAATTTAAAAACTTTAAAAGCTCTTCTTTTGCAAATTCAGGATTAGTTTCAAAGTTACTTGTATTAGTGTAAACGTCAGATAATCGAGGTTCGCCATATTTATCAATTACATAATATGATGCTGCTCCAGCTAATAATGCAGCTCCCATTATACCAGCAGCGACTGCTACATCTTTAAAGCCTTCTTTAACTAAAACAGAATTATAGGCGTTAGATAATTTATGTGTATCACGTGCATGCATATATAGTTAATATATTTATATAAATATTTAAAATTATACAGTATAGTCAATAAAAAAGCCGTATGAATATTGTTCATACGGCTTTTTAAAATATTACTTAGATATAAACTACTTTACTAGTATCTTATTCAACCAGCTGTTAGCAGTATGGAAGGATGCCCAAGTCGCTTCATTTACAACTTGAAATGTAAGCTGCCCAACACCAACTTCGTCTATCCATTGAGCAGCATCTACAACAGCAAGTCCTGCTGTGTCTGCAAAATTTTGAAGACTTGTAAAACTTAGGCAGTGTTGCTTAAGCTCCTGATCGGTTGTGCGTAGTAGATCTACTGATAATGTAATTGTGTGCATAAGTTTGTAATATTATTTATTCTCTAATGCATATTTTTTCAATAAAAATGTGATTAAAACGCATACGACAAACCTGTCGTGGTAGACCAGTTATGTGTCTTTTCGTTTAAATTGCTACTTGTATTGTAAAATGTCGCACTCGTATACAACGAAGCACGTGTGGTAAGCGCGTATTGCAACTTTGCACCAGCAGATGTATAACCATATGATTGATTATTCTTATAGTAATTACTTGCACCGAAACCGACATTTACTGGTACAGACACTGTTACATTACCAACTTTCTTTGATGGTTCAATACCCACTTCGTAATAATTGCCCGAAGACGTACCGTTACCAGACTTACCTTCTGTCCCCACAAAGACAGCTCCATGTGGGTTTACACCCAACTCATCCTTATACTCAAGGCTTACGTTTACCCCTTGGGAGCTCTTGAATGTCCCGTGTGGGCTGTTAATAACAACGTATGTAGGGGTTAATGTAAATTTACCTTGTGTGAGCGAAACACCAAATTGTGAGTCTGAACGATACCAGTTATTATTAGGTGTTTTTGTACCAAGAGTTTGTGTAGTTTGCGCAACAAGCTTAGCAGAATCAACAAACGATAAACTCAAAGGCACAGTAACACTAAGACCAGGCTGAAATACAGGGTTGCTATCCAAAAGCACACCTCTATAAGTGTAATT
>Ga0209084_1003095_pt1 | contig 12390 bp, 14 predicted proteins | sample C_130820_MF_Meta_FD_187309 | JGI IMG/M metagenome (GOLD analysis project Ga0209084, IMG submission 187309) | Freshwater microbial communities from Lake Croche, Canada to study carbon cycling - C_130820_MF_MetaG (SPAdes) (version 2) | ecosystem: Environmental > Aquatic > Freshwater > Lake... | reverse complement strand
ATTTTACTCCACGGGCATTCATCCGGGCGACCGGTTTGCACGCTGGTATGGAGTTGGGAAATGACCAACTTGCGGATCGAGTGGCTGCCATCGCCAACCACCACGGCCGGATAGCCTTTGCTCGCTGCGACCATCTCGCTGCCCACCACCAACAAGCGGTGGTCGCTGCCAGGTACAAATTTTTCGACGACGACCCCGCCGCCTTCCTCGAGCGCATAGCCGAAGGAATTACGCACCTGGGTTTCGCTGACCAAATTGATGAACACACCGCGGCCATGATTGGCGTCGAGTGGTTTGACCACTACCGGAGTGTCCATCGACTCTGCGGCATCCCAAGCGTCATCGGGATCATCAACCTTGCGGCCAAGCGGCACCGGTACCCCGGCTTGGCGCAACAACATGCGCGTGAGATCCTTGTCGTGGGCAATGTATTCGGAAATGGCCCCGGAGCGATCCGTTTCAGCCGTCCATACCCGGCGCTGTTGCGCCCCGTGCCCCAATTGCACCAAACTGATTCCCTCGCGGACGCGCCGCCAGGCAATCCCGCGATCCCGCGCCGCATTGACGATGGCCATGGTGCTCGGCCCCAACGCGCTGCGCAAAGCGATGGCTCGCAAGCGCGCCACCTCCGCCGCCACATCGAATGGCTCGCCGCAATAGGCCGCCAGCAGCAGTTCGCGGGCACCGCGCAGGCAGGCTACCACGAGGACTTCATCCAGATAGCGCACGACCACCTTGTAAATGCCGGCCACCGGGGTGGCGCGTGCCTTGCCAAAGCCGAGGTGATGGCCAGCCAAGGTTTGCAGCTCAAGGGTCACGTGTTCGAGGATATGCGCCGGATAGGTCCCGCGATCCAAGCGCTGAAAAAACCCGCCCCGCTCGCCCACGCTGCAGCGGTGCTCAATCAAGCCCGGCAGCCAGGATTTGAGCCGCTCATTGAATCCCGGCAGCTCGTCCGACGAGGCATCGTTCAACCCCCCCAGATCCACCCAGGCCTCAAGCACCGGGTAATTGGCCCACACATTGGGACCGCGGAGTAGGTTGATTTCGCAAATTTCCAGATCTGGCATCGGTGGGTGGGCGGCAATGTGCCATCACTCAGCCTCCGAAAGCAAGCCCCGTATCCACACGTTTCGATCTTTCCCCAAGTTATTCACAAGCACTTGGTGGCCAGCTCCTACCCAAATCCTGCAGAATTTGCTCCGCAAAAATTTCTCCTGCAGGCCGCGTCAACCTCCTTTCCAACCCTTAGCCTAACCCTGTGAATAACTTGTGCAAACCCTTGGGGTAACATGATACATAAGTCATAACTCATTCATTACGTGTGAATCGCATCGTTGTGATCAGCGCTAAGTCAGCTCGCGGCTGCGAACAACTGTTTGAAACCCAACCCTGAAAATCGCGCGCAACGATTCGTGTGCCCCAGCCGTTTGGCTCAGTCCACAACCGCTGGTTCCTGTCGGGCTGAGCGCGCTGTCGGAGTTTTAGACAAGTTATTCACAAGCCGGAATGAACTGCGCTGCCTCGCCACCGCCGTCCAATTGGGGTCGGTCCCGCTTTTCAAGCATAGGATCGGGCAAGCCAGAGGCCGAATGCTCGAAAAGCGGGACTGACCCCCACCGGCTTAAGCCGCGCGGCCGAACTGTGACAATTTTAGCGTGCAGCGCTTTTGATTTGACGCGTGAGGGCGGGGTTTGCTGTAGTGGCGGCGCGCAAAAAGCGCATTCAACCATGGCTTCCTACGACAACGTTACTCCACCCGCTGGTTCCAAAATCACCATTAAGAACGGCCAACTCAAGGTACCGAATGATCCGATCATTCCCTTCATCGAAGGCGATGGGACGGGGCCGGACATTTGGCGTGCGGCGCGGCGGGTATTGGATGCCGCAGTGGAAAAAGCCTACGGCGACAAGCAAAAGATTGCTTGGTTCGAAGTCTATGCCGGTGAAAAGTCCTATGAAATGTTCAAGGACAAGACCAAGGACCTCGGCAAGGCCTGGCTGCCGGAAGATACCCTCACCGCCTTCCGCGAGTATCTGGTAGGCATCAAGGGCCCGCTAACCACCCCGGTGGGTGGCGGCATTCGTTCCCTCAATGTCGCGCTGCGCCAAATCCTCGACCTCTACGTGTGCTTGCGGCCGGTGCGTTGGTTCACTGGCGTGCCCAGCCCGGTGAAGCGCCCGGACCTCACCGACATGGTGATTTTCCGCGAAAACACCGAAGACATCTATGCCGGCATCGAATTCCAGGAAGGCACGGAAGATGCCAAGGAATTCCGCAAATTCCTCAAGAAAACCTTCCCCAAAGCCTACGAAAAAGTCCGCTTCCCCAAAACCACCGGCTTCGGCATCAAGCCAGTGTCGGAGGAAGGCACCAAACGCTTGGTGCGCGCCGCTTTGGATTTTGCCATTGCCGAGGGCAAGCCGTCGCTGACCTTGGTCCACAAGGGCAACATCATGAAATTCACTGAGGGGGCGTTCCGTGATTGGGGCTACGAACTCGCCAAACAAGAATACGGTGCCGTCGAAGTGGATGGCGGCCCATGGTGCGTCATCCCCGAGGGCCGCCCCGGCGCTGGCCTCATCATCAAGGACGTCATCGCCGATGCCTTCCTCCAACAACTCCTCACCCGCCCCGCCGAATACAGCGTGGTGGCCACCCTCAATCTCAACGGCGACTACATCTCCGACGCCCTCGCCGCTTGCGTCGGCGGCATCGGCATCGCCCCCGGTGGCAATGTTAATTATCTCACCGGCCATGCCATCTTCGAGGCCACCCACGGCACCGCACCGAAGTACGCCAACCTCGACAAGGTCAACCCCGGCTCGGTCATTCTTTCCGGTGAGATGATGTTGCGCTACCTGGGCTGGAGTGCGGCGGCCGACCTCGTCATCAAGGGCGTCAACGGTGCCATCGCGGCCAAGACCGTCACCTATGACTTCGCCCGCCAGATGGACGACGCCACGGAGGTGAGCTGCTCGGGCTTTGCCGATGCGGTGATCCAACACATGGCCTGAGCCTAACGAAATTATGGTGGATTCCCTACATGCCGTCATGCAAAACCCGTTTGTGTGGGGCCTTTTGCTGGGGCTGCTCATTGCCGGGTTCTTGTGGAAAAGTGGCTTCACCGCCCGGCGGCATGCCACTGCGCAGATGCGCCGCGTGCAGGGTGAATTGCGCGAACTCCAGGGCCACCTCAATACCCAGCTCAAAATCAACGCCTCCGGCAACGAGGTGCTGCATACCGAGCTCGAGTCGTTGCGCCGCCAAAACGAAAACCTCCGCGTCAACCTCGCCGCCCTCCAACAAAAACCCGGCCGCGCTGAACAACGCCTCCTGCAAATCCACGAAACCGCTATCCGCGCCCTGCGCGAGCAGGCACCGGGCTTCGCCGCCGCCTGGGAAAAAGCTTTCCGTCAGGCGGAAAGCGAGTTGGCAGCCACCGACTCCGGCTTGAAAAAACTCATCCGCCGCGTCATCCCCGGTCTCGGCCATTCAACGGCCTCTCCCACCCAGTCTTCCATCGTCGTCACCGGGGAACAGGACCAATGAGGCGGAGCCTCAAAATATGCGGGATGCAAAGAAGATTGATGATTGCCGATTGATGATTGTTGATTTCTGATGTGAGCTTGGACACGAGCGTCCGCAATCACCAAGCTCACTTCAAAACTCCAAAATCATCAATCGTCAATCAATCCGGTGCTGAGAAACTTGACCTAACTTCATACACTTCCGGCCTTCAAGGATTCCAGCCCCGCCTCATTCATGGTCAGTTCCAGCCAGCCACCGCTCAAAGGCTATAATAACTACGGCGTCTATCTACGGAAAAAATTCGACGGTCGGCGGGTCTTCAAGGTGATTGTGGATGCCGGTTTCACCTGCCCTAACCGGGATGGCAGCAAAGGCTATGGTGGCTGCACGTATTGCAATGTGGATTCCTTCACTCCGGAATTGCCGCGCTCCCTATCCGCCATCCGCGCCCAGATAGAACAGGGTATCACCCGCGCCAGAGAGAATTATGAGGCCGAAAAATTCATCATCTATTTCCAGCCTAACACCAATACCTACGCCCCTCTAGCCACCCTGCGCGCGCTCTTCGACGAGGCTCTGTCTATCTGCCCACAAGACGTCGTTGGGCTGGCCGTGGGCACCCGCGCCGATTGCCTCGATTCTGACAAGATCGCTCTGTTGGAGAGTTATAGTCATCACATGATGGTAGACTTGGAAATGGGCATGGAGTCCATTTACGATGAAACGTTGCTCACGCTCAACCGCGGCTGCAACCACCAGGACCTGGTGGATATGTTGAATAAGTTAGATAAAAGCCCGCTCAATATCTGCGTCCACACCGTGTTTGGTTTCCCCGGCGAAACCCGCGATATGATGCTCGCCTATGCCAATGAGATCAACCGCTTCCCCCAGATCAAGTTCGTCAAACTCCATCATCTTCACATCGTGTCCGGCTCGATCATGGCCGTTCAATACAAGCGGCAACCCTTCAAATTGTTTGATTTGAATGAGTACACCGATTTCCTCTGCGAGTTCCTGCCATTGCTGCGCCCAGATATCGTCGTCCAGCGCCTCTTCGGAATTTCCGATCTGAAGTTGCTCATCGCTCCCAACTGGGGCCTCAAAAAAGCCAGCATCCAATCCCACATCGATCAGACCATCCTCCGCCGCGGCATCCTCCAGGGCAGCCACTACGCGCCCGCCTAATCTGCCTGCCGCGCCTCGCCGCCAGTCCAGCCCCGTACGGCAATCCGGGCCGCGCTTTCGCGAGAGCAGCGGCGCGAACACCAGATATTTTACCCTTGAGAGGAAGATGGAAACCACGCAGGTCCCCCTTCCATGATCCTTTGGTCAGGCGGCGGTGAACTTCCTCGGTTAGCTATTCTATCCGCTCGCTCAAGGTGCGTGTGATTTCGGTCAACTCGGTGTTCTGACGCATTAATTCTAGCATCGCAAAGCCGCAAAGGTCGCAAAGGTCGAAAAGGGACGCGGAGCAACAAGATAAGCGGACGGAGAACTCGTCCTTATCGGAGGGGGTTCCAGAGTTTCGCAAAACCAAAGCTGCCGAAGTGTTTGACGTTGGCTGTGGCAAAGTGGGTGACACCGTGATGCCCAAGGGTGAAGGCAAGGCGGGCATCAATGATGTGACGAAAGCTGGAGTTAGTCCGGGCGGCCCATTCCCAGAGCGGTTTGGCCACGGCAGGTTCGTAGTCAGCGTGTTCCCATCCCGGATTCATCCGCAGAGTCTGGCAAAATGCGGCAGCCTCCCTGGCGCTGCGGGGCTTCTTGAAGACGGCCGGATTGCGAAGTTGCATGTAGATTTCTACAAGAACCAGGCCGCAGAGAAGGAATCGTTGCTGACCTGCCGCCTCAGTGGCGAAAAACCGCTGCGCAGCCTCGTGATGCGGAGAGTCCGGATTGGCAGCATAGAGGAAGAGGTTGGTATCGGCGGAGAGGATCATGAGACGCAACGCTGGGAAATGGCATCGACCTCGGATTGCACTTTCGCCGGGTCAGTCATAAAATCGCCGCCACAATCCAGTGTCGGAAACTTCCATGCCGCGGGTGGCTTCGGATGCTCGGGGAAGCGGCTGACAAAATGCTCCGCAGCCTTGCGCATGACTTCGGCCAGCGACCAGTCGTGGCTCTCGGCGATGGTCTTGAGCCTAAGATAGAGAGGGTCGGGAAACTGGATTTGGGTGCGGGTCATGACGTCAAATAATCACCGATGCAAGATTGATGTCAAGTGGCAGTTCGCTCGATTCCATGATAAAGGGGCTGGGAAAAAGTCCCGAGCAAGAATGGCCAAACGCCGAGTACGCCGAGAACCTACCCGGATCCGGGAAAATGCTACGCACTGCGTAGCAAATTGAGTTGGACCCACCACCGGCTCATCATGCGCGTCGAAAGTTCCTCAGCCAGAGAGTATTACATCACTCACGCGGAACAGGAAAACTGGAGCACCCGCACTTTGGAGCGCCAGATCGAGACCCAGACCTACCGCCGCCTGCTATCCACCCAGACAGCGACCGCCGTTGAACCCGAAGTGCTCCCGGCCAAACCTTCCATCCGCGACTTCATCAAGGACCCCTAGGTGCTCGAATTCCTCGGGCTACCGGAAGATCCCTCCGCCACCGAGACCGGGATCGAGTCCGCCATCATCTCGCAGCTCCAGAGCTTCCTCCTGGAAATGGGCCATGGCTTCTCCTTCGTCGCCCGCCAGATGCGGGTCAGCACCGAGACCAGCCACTTCTATCTCGATCTCGTTTTCTATCACTACGTGCTCAAGTGCTTCGTCATCATCGACCTCTGCGCCCTCTGCCGCTCCGCGTTTCGCCCTCTTCCAAGCGTATGGCCAGCCCAAGAAGCAGCCCGTGGCGTGGCTGCGACGTCCCGCCGCCAGTCCAAAAAACCGCCGCAGCGTGCCGGCGGCGATGCGCGTCGCCGCCGCTCGCCAGATATTCGATTGACGCGTGACTTTCAGTCGTTATGCTAAAGGCATGAATTACCGCATTCGACTCATTGAGACCCATGAAGGCTGGTCGGTCTCATGCTTGGACTTGCCGGGTTGCCATTCGCAGGCGATGGACCGTGCCGGGGCGCTTGCGGCCATCCGCGGTGCCATCGCGGATTGGTTGGCGGTGGAGGCTGAGGAGGCCGGCATCAAAAGTGCTGAAACCTTGGAGATCGCCGTCTGATGCCCAAACTCCCCGGAGTGAGCCAGAAAGAAGCCGTCCGGGTTTTCCAGAAACTCGGCTTCTATATCGCCCGTGAATCCGGTCACATCGTCATGAGCAACGGAAAAGTCCGCCTGACCCTTCCCCGCCACAACCCCATCCATGCGCTCACGATGGGAGCCATCGCCAGGGACGCCGGTCTCACGCCGGAAGAGTTTCGGAAAATGCTTTGATTGCGCCTTCCCTAAAGACCAATTATTAAGTAAAATAGCCTTCGTGGAAGACCAGTTGTCACAAATCATCCGTGATAAAGTCATCGTCTCAATCGAGACACCCCTGCCATTGCTGACTCGGCGCGATGCTGCTGTTCCCGCCATCCAGGGCAAAGCCATAGCCGTGATTGGAATGCGGCGTGCGGGCAAAACGAGTTTCCTCCACCAATGTCGCGCCGATTTGATCGCCGCAGGGCGCAGTCCCGCCCGCTTGATCTACTTCAATTTTGAAGACGAGCGGCTTGGGGAGATGCACCAGCCAGCTCCACCTCATCGCGGACATTCACTTGCGGCTCATCCCCGATTCTGCAGATGAGCCCATCACCCTCTTTCTCGACGAAATCCAGCGCGTCGCCGGTTGGGAAGTATTCGTCCGCCGCCTGCTCGATACCGCCGGCTACGAAGTGTTCCTCTCCGGTTCTTCCGCCAAACTCCTCAGCCGCGAAATCGCCACCTCCATGCGGGGGAGGGCCTGGGAAATTGCGATTCACCCGTTCAGTTTCAGGGAATTTCTCCGCCATCATGGGCACGCAATCCCGGAACTCCCAGCGGCGCTCACCAGCCGCAAGGCCGCCACGCTCGACCACTGCTTCGCCCGCTATCTGGAAACCGGCGGCTTCCCCGAAGCGCAGGATCTCACCCCGGCCACCCGCCGCCAACTGCTCCAAGGCTATATCGATGTGCTGCTCCTGCGAGACGTCATCGAGCGCCACGGAGTCGCCAACGTCACCGCACTCCGTTGGCTCGTGCGCCGATTGTTAGGCAACCCGGCCGGCCTGTTTTCGGTCACCAAATTCTTCGCCGATCTCAAATCCCAGGGCATTTCTGTCAGCCGGGAAACCCTTTACGAGTTCCTTTCCCACTTGGAGGACGCCTTCCTCCTGCAAACCGTTCCCGTAGCCACTGATTCGGAAAAACGCCGCCAAGTCAACCCGCGCAAGGTCTATCCGGCAGACCCTGCGCTCATCCCCGTCTTCGACCGCAGCGGCAAGCCCAATACCGGCCATGCTCTGGAGACCGCCGTTTTCATCGAACTCCAACGGCGCCTTAGCGATGTCTCATATGTCAAATCGCCGGGCGGCTTCGAGGTCGATTTTCTCGCCCGCCACCAGGATGGCTCGGAGGAGCTCATTCAAGTTTGTGCTTCCGTCGATGTCGCCGCCACTCTGGCCCGCGAAATCCGTGCCCTCGAAGACGCTGCCGCCCATCATGCCCGCGCCCGCAAAATCATCCTCACCCTCGAATCGCGCCTGCCTTTCCCAGCCGTCCCCCCATCCATCAGCATCCTTCCCGCCTGGCAATGGATGCTGGCTTGACCCCGGAACAAAAATGCGAACATCGAACATTGAACATTGAACGTCGAACCGAAGAAAAGTAACGCCCCGCCTCGCACTCTTTCTCTTCCCGTTCGATGGATGCAAGAATTGCCAAACGCCGAGTACGCGGAGAACGCAGGAAATCGTGAAAAAGCATTAGACTTCCGCGTCCTCTGCCGCTCCGCGTTTCGCCCTCTTTCCAGCGAATGGCCAGACCCAGAAACAGCCCGTGGCGTGCCTGCGGCGTCCCGCCGCAGGCCGTGATGGCGGCGTCCTCGCCGCCAGTGCGCAGGCCAAAGCCTGGCCATCTTTCTCTTCCGTTCGACGTTGGATGTTCAGCGTTCGATGTTCGGCGTTCGTGTTCGATCGGCGCCGCCAGTCCAAAGGCCGCCGCCGCGCCCATCCAGCGGCTCTTCCGCCTCTGCCATCCCTCTCCACACGCCCCTTGGCATGGGGCGTTCCGTTAGTCAGCAGGCTGTGCTGGCGACGTTCCAAAGGCCACCCTCACCGCCGCCATGCCCGGCTTTCACATTCCAGCCCATCTGAGAAAATCGGCGAAGCCTGTGCGCCCATTATCAGAAAATCAAACCCTGGAAAATCTCAATTTTCTCATTTCCGCTTCCACGCTAGCGAAAATTCTGCTCTCATTAGGTGATACCCACGGCCGCCTAAGACCTAGTAGCGAAGATTCCTGAGTGCCCCGAAATCCCTGATTCAATACTTTGCCGATTCCGATACCGCTATACGTTATCCCCATGACCTTTCCGATCACTCCCGGTGAAATCCTGCTCGAAGAATACCTCATTCCCATGGGTATTTCCCAGAATACCATGGCCCGCGCCATCGGGGTCGCACCTCGCGCCATCAACGAAATCATCCATGCCCGCCGCTCGATTACTCCGGCCATGTCCGTCCGTTTCGGCGCCTTTTTCAGTCAATCCGAGGATTTCTGGCACGGCATTCAAGTGGAATGCGATTTCCGCGCCCTCGCCAAAGACAAGCACAAGCTCACCGCCCATATCCAACCCGCCGCCCTCATCGCTCAAACCGGCTGATCGCTGACTCTCCCGTCCACATTTCATGAACCGTTTTGAATCCCAGCACACCGAATGGAAGGAGTCGTGGCGCGACGACCTCCTCCGCTGGGTCTGCGGATTTGCCAATGCCGAAGGGGGGCACTTGGAAATCGGACGCAACGACAAGGGTGAAATCGTCGGCTTGGCTAACGCATCAAAACTGCTGGAAGACCTGCCTAACAAAATTCGCGATCTGCTGGGCATCCTCGTAGCGGTCAATCTCCACCATGCCGATGGCAAGCCTTGGCTTGTGATCGAGGTGGACGCCTTCCCTAACCCGATTAGCTACCGCGGCCATTACTACATCCGCAGCGGCAGCACCTTGCAGGAAATCAAGGGCGCGTCCCTCGACCGTTTCCTTTTGCGCAAACAGGGTCGCACATGGGACGGCGTCCCCGTACCTAAGGTTAAGACCGGCGACCTGTCCGCCCAGGCCATTTGGAAATTTCGGGAAATGGCCGCTCGCAGCGGGCGCCTCGATCCTGCCGATCTCCGCGTGTCGGACGCCGAGTTGATTGAAAAACTCAAACTCACCGAAGGCGATTATCTCAAGCGCGCTGCGTTGCTGCTTTTCCACGAGGATCCGGAGCGCTTTGTGACCGGCGCCTTTGTGAAGATCGGCTATTTCCGCTCGGCTTCCGACTTGGCGTACCACGACGAGGTGCATGGCAACCTCTTCGAGCAAACCGCCCAAACCATCGATCTCGTGCGGACCAAGTATCTCAAAGCCGCCATCACCTATCAGGGCATCCAGCGCATCGAACGCTACCCGGTGCCCAATGCCGCTCTGCGCGAGGCGATCCTCAACGCACTGGTCCATCGGGACTTTGCTGTCGCTGCGCCCGTGCAGATCCGCGTCTACGAAAATCGCCTGAAAATCTGGAATCCGGCCGTCCTGCCGGAAGGCTGGACCTTGGAAAACCTGTTGACGGATCATGCCTCCACCCCCTGCAACCCGTTCTTGGCCAACGCCTTCTTCCGCGCCGGCGAAATCGAAACCTGGGGCCGAGGTATCCAACGCATCTTTGAAGCCTGCCAGGAAGCCGGAACGCCCGCACCCATCATCGACTACAAGCCGAATGACCTGTGGATCGAATTCCCTTTCTCCCCGGAATATCTCCAGACCATCACCACCACTTCCCAATCAAATGCCCAGTCAGGGGCCCAGTCAGGGGCCCAGTCAGGGGCCCAGTCAGGGGCCCAGTCGAACGCCATCCTTGCCGCTCTTCTCAACGAACTTCTCTCAGCCAATGAACTCACCTCAAAATTGGCGCTGAAAACCAAGACGGGCGCAATCAAACGAGTCATCAAAGACCTCCTCGAACAAACTCTGATCGAATACACCCTCCCCGACAAACCTAACAGCCGCCTCCAAAAATACCGTCTCACAGAAAAAGGCAAAAGGATGATTGATGAAGGATGAAGACACAAGACTTGAAGACCCAAGACGCAAGAAAAGAGCAGAAGGAGAGAAAATGGAACCCACGAATTAACCGAATGAGCAAGAATGATGAGGGGTCTAGTGACTTTTCATTACTCTTCAAGAATTGCTAAACGCGGAGAACGCGGAGCACGTAGGAATCCATCACCAAAGCACGAGCCCTCCGCGTCCTCTGCCGCTCCGCGTTTCGCCCTCTTTCCAGCGAATGGCCAGACCCAGAAACAGCCCGCCGCAGGCCGTGATGGCGGCGTCCCCGCCGCCAGTTCGCAGGCCAAAGCCTGGCCATCTTTCTCTTCCGTTCGACGTTGGATGTTCAGCGTTCGATGTTCGGCGTTCGTGTTCGATCGGCGCCGCCAGTCCAAAGGCCGCCGCCGCGCCCATCCAGCGGCGCTTCCGCCTCTGCCATCCCTCTTCACACGCCACTTGGCTAGGGGCGTGCCGCCAGTCAGCAGGCTGTGCTGTCGACGTTCCAGAAACCGCCCTCACCGCCGCCATGCCCGGCTTCCACATTCCAGCCCATCTGAGAAAATCGGCGAAGCCTGAGCGCCCCTTGTCCGAAAATCAAACTCTAGCAAATAATTAGAAGAGCATTTCTAATTCCAGTGCTCAAGCAAGGCTGAACCGCTTCCGATGCTCTGATAGAAAGATTTGTTCCGGGCGGACACCATCCTCGGGCAGGGAGAGTGTGACTTTTTCATAGGCTTCGAAATGGCTGGCCACGGATGCTTGAGGCAGGAAGGATTTGAGGCGGGATGAGAGAATCATCTGCAATTCATGATCGAAGCCGATAAGTCCTTGATCGAAAGCAGCGTCGTGGAGGCGGTTGAGGCAAATGCCGTTGCTGACGTTGAGTCGATCTGCTTCATGGTCGCGCCAAGGGAGGATGTGGGAGGCGATGAGGAGTTCTCGGACGGGCAGGCCGGTGATGCCGCAGCGGTTCTCGTAATTATTGAGAACGATGTCGCGGAAATAATCCTGACCGCGGCGTTGTTTGGTGAGAGCCGTGGTTTCAGTTTCTCCCGCAGGAGGGCGTCTGCGGGTGCGGATACCTTTGCCGGGGATGACTTCGACGGTCTCGTGTTCGTTTGCCACGAATAGCGCGTCAAAGCGTTCCTGTCCGAGCGGAACGAGTTCGGCCGGATTACTGTGGTATTCCTCCCACATGGCGCGGTCGAGATTACTGGCTCCTTCCAGTCCGGCGATTCCGCGCAGTTTCAATGCCGGATCGAGTGAGGCGAGATTGCTGAGCTTCATAGCCACCGCACTGGGTGTTCGGCCGATGCGTTGCGCTAGATCGATAATGACGGGCTGCCTTTGGTCGAACTGGCCGAAGCGGAGTTTGTGATAGAGATTGAGGACGACTAGCAACTCTTCGCGATTCCATCGTTTCCCGCTGGCCATGGGGGAAGTTTGTCTGGCCGTGGATTTCTGACAAGTTGAAAATGTGGTGAACGAATTTGAAAATCGATTCGCTGAGAATTTTCTTGTCATCGGTGCGAAACCTGGCCAGGTAATCTCGGGCATGAACCGCCGTGGCTTCTGCATTTACATCAACACGTTTTTTCAGGGTCCTGTTCCGACCGTGAAAGAAAGTTTAC
>Ga0209084_1003091_pt1 | contig 12397 bp, 15 predicted proteins | sample C_130820_MF_Meta_FD_187309 | JGI IMG/M metagenome (GOLD analysis project Ga0209084, IMG submission 187309) | Freshwater microbial communities from Lake Croche, Canada to study carbon cycling - C_130820_MF_MetaG (SPAdes) (version 2) | ecosystem: Environmental > Aquatic > Freshwater > Lake... | reverse complement strand
CAGTTCGACCACTACATATGACTATTGTTGTATTGGGTTATGGGTTAAGTGGTTGATTATCAACGGTTGCGCTTTGCGCCTCCACTTCGATGATGGGACCGGATGGAGCCATCAGCCCCAACCGCTGCGCATCAGCGAGAGCTTTCGCAGTGCGTGCCTCTAGTTGAGCGTCTGTCAGCTCAGTCAGCGCCACTACTAGCGGCGAACCGTCCGCATTGGCTAGTTTGGTTGGTAGCAGCTTTGAGAGTAACGCACAGAACGTGCGCGGGTCTGTCCTGCCGACGTGTTCAAGATACGAGGCGCCGCCGAGTTTCTCAAAGGCGCGCTCTACTGCTTCGCGTACCGATACGGTGAGAGCGTTAGGCGTTCCCTTTGCTCTACCAATAGTCCTCTCCCCTGCTTTAAATGCGTGTTCTTTTAGTGATGCTGGAATCATTCGCCTAGTCTCCGTCTTTTTTAGGCGGTGTTCACTAATTTTCTTTCCTGCGTAACTTCCACGTACTGAACTCCCTCCAATCTGTACGCAAAAAAAACGCAAAAAAAATGTTGCGTCTGCTCTGTGCTGCGCGTAGATTGTGCGTACTCCAAATGGAGCAACTCAACCAATTAACCTAAATACATGAAAATCACACTACTTAAATCAAATCTTGAAGCACAAATCACCGGCTCACCCGCAGTAGTGAGTTTCACCATCACACAAAAGCAACTCACCGCCTTTAATTGCTCACAAGGGAGTTCCATCGCAACCGCCCCGAGTTTCAACGAAGCGGCAAATCAAGAGCGCGGCTTACCATGCCCAGAAGCTCGCCAATGGCTACGCCGTATTTACTCCGACCAGTTTGGAATCATGTCCGGCACTTTAACCATGCAACACCTTAAGGCCTTTGTTAGTAAGTAATTCAAGCCAAACTCAACCTAACCTAACCACATCATGTACATACCATTAATTGATATAAACAAAGCGATACAAGCATCTTACACTGCACTAGCTTGCAACCTACCTGAAAGCATTAGGCCGATACTACTCATTGAGCTTGAGAGACTTGTGAGTATTGCACAAAATGAACAATCGGCGAAAGATAACACAAGACGCTTGGAAAATACAAGATGCAATGGATGGAGCAATCATGAGACTTGGCTTGTAGGGTTGTGGTGGGACGAATGTCCTATAGAAGAGATCTGCGCAGATACTAAAGAAGAGGCTCAGGATGCCCTTGCAGAGCAACTAGAAGAGCTTTTTAATGAGTTGCATCCTGTGGAGCAAAGCGGATTGCTTGCCGACCTAGTCGGCGGCGCAGTTGCTCGCATAGATTGGAGAGAGCTTGCAGCGCATTGGATTGACGACATCGAAGTAACACTGTCGGAAACGGAAACGGACATTCACAACCTTGTTGCAAAGCAACTTAAAGAGCTAGAAGCCATCTTTTCACAACCTTGTGAAAGCAAGATTACAAGCGAAGACTTGGAACTTTTAAAGAAGCTAACAGAAACGGAAAGCGTCTAAACTCAACAAATTATAGATAAAATGAACTGGAAAGCATTTTTTGACACTTACAAAAAAAGAAAAATGGAAAATATAAACACCACTGTAGAAATTGCTTCACTTCACGAGCTGCTGGAAATTGCCAATGCTTCTCAAATCCGATCTGCAAATAGGTATGCAAGAAAAATTCTTGCAACCATTGCAGACCCGTTTCCTTGCGCGCGAGAAAACTTGATTGCGCGCTCGTTAAGGCGATCACTTAAGATGGCGCTCAATAAAGCCTAGAATGATCATTTTATGAAAAACCTACTCATCTTCCTCGTTGGCATCTTCGGTCCCATAATTCTGACCGCTTGCATCTTCTGGCGCACCCTTCGCGCCGAGTGGCGCAACCTTGGAGGAAAACACTAATGATCGCCAGGCTGTACCGAAAAGGCGAAAGCTGGATTGTGCAAGCTCTCGCTTGCCACGTGTTTTCAAGCGCCAAAGAGGCGCGAAGATGGGCGAAGAAAAACAGGCTTCGCCTGATCCGGTCGGATCAATCGGATAGCTAAAATATCCAAACGCAACGCCGAACAAGGGCGCCTCCGAAAGGGGGCGCCTTTCTTTTTGCCTTAATGCTCCAAGAATCGCTTTAAAAGCCTTCTGCTATGTCCTCCGCTATGGCCTATCTGCCCACGACAGACATCCGCCTTTAATGTGCCTTTCTGTTCCAGCAAACGCTATGCCAAGCATACCAAGCAAACCCAATCCTCTCGCAGAAGCCAAGCCAAAGCACACGGGAAAAGCACCAAAAAGCATTCGTACCCGTGTGTGATTCCCCAAAACCAAAATCGCTAAAACCATTTTTCAAAAGTCATTTTACTCCGAAAAAGGGGACCCAGATTCTTGAGCTTGCGCCTGGACGAACAAAACGCTGAAGCCTTGGCAAGCCTGAACCAATTCCTAAAACCAAATTTGGCAAATTCATTTTTTAAAAGTGAATTTACTTGGAAAAAGGGGACCCAAAAATGATTCAGGCTTAATTATCGACCCCTTACTGGCCCTCGGCGCTTATAAGCCAGCCCGGCTTCTCAAATGGTAGCTCACGCTGCTCGACTCCATTGATGTCCGTGGTGGACGTATCTTCGTAGATCTCGATGACCGCGCCTTGGCCCTGCGGGTTCACCCAGTACTTCCGAATCATACCGGCGGACACACGGCAGTCATCTCCGCCGAAGAGTCCGACCTTGGTGGCCTCATCCAAGATGAGCTTATCGCAGTTGTCGCGATCCGGCTTCATCGTGTGCGGCTTGCCCCAGCGGTCAGACTTCTTGGTTGGGAAGAAGAACGTCACATCCACCCGCAGCGCCATGCCCTGCGTTATCCTGCCCGCAATCGCACACAATGCCGCCCTACACGCCGTTTCTACCTCCCGCTGCCATCGTGATACCGCAGGGCTGATATTCGAGATTACACGGCCTCGTACAAACCTCGGTCTCGGCTGACTGTGCGGCTCTCCCGCTACGACTACTCTAACGATCATTTCACTCATACGTTGTTTTTATGTATACGCACTTTTTTGCAAACTTTGAGCACCGCCGCAAAATATAAGGTGAAGCGAAGCGTTCACGGTTCTCATACGGATACCCTAGCGTAAGCGGTTAAGGGTATCCGAATATATGAGGATACGGGAACTAGGGGACTTATCCCTATTCCCTATATATAGTCCCCGTGTCCTCAAATCACTTAAAGTTCGCATTTTCAATAACTTAACCCCGTCCTCAAACACCCCCAAAAAACACGTTTGAGGACACGACGTGATTTCAACGTATTTTTGCGTGTCCTCGAACGTGTCCTTTGGGGACACCAGCACGCCGTTTACTCTGTTGGCACATCGTGTCCTCGTGTCCTAAAGCGTGTCCTCGGGCTCAATTTCGATTACCGAACCACTCTTTCCACCCATGGGCTCGGGGACGGGCGAAAATTGCGCTTTCCATGCGTTGTTTTTGGCCACTAAAACGACCTCTCCGCTGTCCGCGTCAAAGTAGTAATCGTCCCACTCTGGCGCGGTATTATACGACCCAGACGCGATCACAACACCGGCCTCATCCTGCGACAAAACCCCACCTGGCACATCCAAATACGTCTTCGATTTCGATCCTCGTACTGCACACGGCACAACCACTCCCTTCACCAATGCCTCCTCGACTAGGTTCCCAAACTCCCTCCACCCCACCCCCCGGAGTATCTGTGGGAGTTCATTCCGGCGTTTATACAGACCGTTCGCCGCATTCTTGCCCCCTACGGCATACGGATGCAAAGCCGATGCCGCCTGCTGTATGGCATATACCATCCACGCCACACGCTCATTCACATTCACGGCGGCATACGCATCATTGATCGTGATGTCCTCGAGAAGTCCAATGCCGTTTCTCAGCAATGTCCTTTCTCCCTGAAGCAGACCATGGATATTCGCTTTTACGACCCCGAACTTCCACATGGCGCCCCGCTTCGGCACCATACCCATAGCCTTCATGCGCCGCTCAAAATCACTGGCATGAAACATCCCGAAGTTGATCCGGAAGTACGACGGTATGGCGCTGGCCCCACGGATCGCACTGCGTAATTCTTCGAGCGATCTTAAAGGCTCATTGGACTTGCGGATATGGTGGTTGATGAGCAGAGCCGCCCCCAGCTCCCCGCAGACCCTGTGTGCTTCTCGCATCATCTCGGCAATGACCACGTTCGAGTTCTCGTCCCCGTGCGACACACTGTTAAGAGTGTCGATAGCAACCAGCACCGGCGGCTCCGGCAGTGCCTTCATGAGATCCAGCATCCGGCGCCACTTGTCGCTCGTTACCGTCCCCCCTGTCTTGAAGTCCCGCTCGGTGAGCGGAAACGCTCCGCCAATGTTGGTCATTGGCAGCACAATGAGCCTGTCTCCGGCTTGGTTTATCAACCCCCCTTGATCAAGCTGCTTGATGCGGATATGCATCTCAGTCTGGCTGTCCTCACAAAGAATCAAAACGGCAGTGCCGCCACCTCGGATCTTTTGTCCGCACCAGTAATGCTCTTTTCCCTTCTCCCACGCTGCGACCTTCAGAGCAAGATCGGCCACTAGAAACGTCTTCCCGGATCCACCCTCCCCTACAAACAGATGCGGCTCGCCCTTCAGGACCAATCCCTCTACCAGCTCCTCATGCACCGGCACTGGATCGGTAATCCATCGGTGTGCGCTCCACGCCAGAAGACCATTCTCCCCTATCGGCAAAGTCTCTGTCCCCGACTTTTTCTCTGTAAACGCACCTTTTGAGGACACGTCTTGGCGGCACAAGGCCTCCCACTCGGCCCGGATCCTGACCTCAGGCCACGCTGGTTTCATGTGCGCGGTGACCCATCCACATAAGGCTTCATACGCCGAGTCCTTATCCATATCCCCGCGCCGAACACAATGGATGTAGTGCCCTGCTACTCGATTAAACTCCCCGAAGCGGGTCACGGTCTCGCCATTGGCATGAACGTCCCGCGTAAGATTCACGGGCTCGAAGTCCTCGCCTGCGTTTGTCGTGTCTTCCCCAAAGAGTCCCCGAATCACGTTATTTCCGTCCCCTAAGGACACCGAGGCCGCAACTGCCCATGGGGCCGGCTCAACCTCCTTAACTTTGTCAGCAAAGTCAGTGTGCAGACAATCTCCCGTGATCTCTCCACTCCATTCAAACTTGCACGGCTTCGCCGTACCGCCCTTGCCGTGTACTGTACCTGCTATTCGCACCGGCTGATGCGACCGCCCAAACGGATTAGACTTTACCCCACGCCCCAACATGAGGTCACCACCCGCTTTCTCGGCTATCTCATGCCGGAGATTGATGACCCCCTCGATGTCAGCGGTCGGCTCAATCTTCCACCAGGCATGGCGCTTTGGTGTACCGGCCTCGGTCGTGCCTCCGGACTCCACCACCAGATCCGGCACACCAATGTGTTCCGCAACCCACGCAATCCGCTCATCAGTGTTCCCAGTGTCAAAGTCCGCGACCACGGTCGTGAACAGCGAGACGTTCGTGGACGTTGCCTTTTGCGCCTTGAGTACACACGGCACAATAAACGAAGCCACCGCGTGTTGCCCCCACCGGCGGCAGTGTTCTACCGCTGCATTCACCCAGTTCACTTCAGTCGCCGGCTCAAAAAAGAACTCCTCCCTGAACGTGCCTTCTTGAGAAGTGCCCTTCTCCCCAATCCCTCGAAGACACACGTATGCTCCGGGCTGGAAGTCTAAATTTCCGAAGATAAAAGACAAGTGTTCCCTGACCTGACTCTCATCAAAGAAAGCCAAGTTTTCTATTTTTTGTGTCATCATTATGCCCTCTGTTTAACTCCCAGTGTGAATTTGATTCCGCCCAGTTCTGGCGCGGGCGCCCCCAACTTCCCCCAGCACCGCTTCTTGAAGTCACAGAACCGACAGCGCCAATCGGTTTCCTCGGTTGAACAGCGGGGTAACTGTTCTGGGTGCTGGCTTTCCACTACGCGCAAAGCGCGGTCGCTGGCTTCTTGTGCCGTCCTCATGTCTGGCTCCCCAAGCTCCACAAACACCTCACCGGTGTCCCTATTCATCGCGGTGAAAAGATATCCTTCTAATCCAAGATACGCAATGTACGTCTGCATCTGGACGTAATACAGTGGTTTACTTTTGGCAACGCCCTTGTCTTTAGTGTCGTTCCAGCTCTTGTTGTTGAGAGCCTTGTTCTCCCAGACAAGCGGCATCTTGGTGATGCCGGGACCACTGTGCACAATACCGTCGCAGTGTCCGCCCAGCTTCCCGTCGCAGACGGAGAAGCCTATTTGACCTCCGCCCGGCTTTTCTGTCTGCAACTCAAACCCCGCCATTCGCAGATACTGGGACATGCGACTCTCGCCGTCGTGTCCCATATCGAACACACGATACAAGTCCGGCCCGAACTGGGGCTTGGACATGTCATCCCGCTCGGTAGCATGATACTCATATCCGAGCGCACGTTCGCAATGATGTCCCCAGCGGGACGCCCCCAGATAAGTGCGGCGATCTTCTTTCGATCTGGCTGTGATGAGTGCATTGTTTACAGCGGCCTCGATGTCCTCGTTGTGGTATTGCTTTGATGGCTTAAACATTTGAAAGTTCGTTTACTCTGCGGCGTAAGTCCCTAACGTCAGCAAGTGCCCGGTCTCGCTCCAAGGTTCGCCACGCTAGCTCAATGCGCAACTTCTGCTCGATAGTCAGCGGTTCGTCTTGTTCTATTTCGTCGGTCATTTTGCCTCCCGTGCTGCGGCAATTAACTTGTCTGCCTGCTCAATCCACCACCCGTGGTCTCCTGCGTTAAAATCCGAATCACGATTAGCAAACCAACCTGCTTTGAGCCACGCAGCAATCTCCAGCCGTGATGGCTCTGGGCGGGTTGTCTTTGGTTGAAGGTTGCTCAGTTCGGCCTTTAACCTTTCTATCTCAGCCCAAGCTTTGTCTCGTTGATTTGCAATTCGATCTATTCGTTTTAGAACTTCGCAGTAATTTTCATAATGCCCATCAGCGCGCTTTTGTTCTGTGTCGCGTTCTCGTGTCAGCCATTCCAAACTGTCAGCCGCCTCGCGTAGGCACGTTGCCGGAACGTCGTCAGGCGATTGGATGTCGTTGGCCAGTATGCGTAATGCTGCGGCGAGTGTTTCTGTTTTTGATTTCATAATGTGTTTTTGCTGCTCCATTCTTCAAATGCTTTCCAAACTGCTTTATTGGGATTCTGGCATTCTCTCGGTTCTCCGTTTTTCTTGAGCCATAGCGGTCCAAACCAACGGTCGTAATCAAATCGCCAGATGCGCCCGTTGACCTCCAGTTGTTGGTCAGGACTGTCGCACACGCTTATAACGGTGTTCTTGTTTAACCAAATATCTTTCATTCTGCCTCCTCCCAAAGTCCCAGCGTCCTCAAAAACGCCTCTGCGCCGCGTTGATTTTTCCGTCGGTCATAGTTTACTCTCTTGTGATTTTGGTTCTGATTTTGTTCTCGTTAAACTGCCATGTCAGCAGACAGGACGCACGGTAGCGATTCATGTTGAACATGGAAGCCCCCGCGAGCATCTGAATCTGCTTCTGTGTGGGTGGTAGATTCAGCCATGATCTGGTCTTCCTACACAAGCTTGTATCTCCATTTATGCGGAGAAAATCGTCAGCCGAAGAGATCGCCATGATCTTGTCATCACTTACGTCGAGCTTCTGAAGACGCTGCCCTTCGACAGCCCCCACTGCCCAGAAGCATCCGCCAAAAGAAATCACCGCTGCCCATGCCTGCATCCCATTGGCTATCAGTACAAGGCCATCAAACATAGACTCCCACTGAAATGGTGAGGCATCTATCAGCTCCACCTCAGTCATCCGGAACTCCTCGAGAACGCCCTTGCTGACCTTGTCCTCGTAGCCGCATATAGGGCAAATCATCGTGGAAATCGGCAGGTCGATGCCGCAGCCTTTGCACTTTTTGCTGGGCGCTTCACCGGGTTCAGCGTCTTTGGTTTTAGTGGCAAGTCGCACCTCGGCCTCGAGATTGCCATGCGTCACCAGGCTGTAGCCGAAGTCCATGATTAGACAGTCCGATTTGGTCTTCCCCGGATACCGCTCTGGGTCCAGCTTACGGAGGCCGCGCCCAACCATCTGGAGCATCACACTCTTACTCGAGCAAGGCCGCACTAAAACCACACAGGAAACTGGCTGACAGTCCCAGCCCTCGGTTAGCACGGCCACGTTCAGTATCACTTGATATCGGCCTTCGTCGAATGCCTTTAGTGTTGCAACACGATCTCCTCCAGACATCTCGCCGTGAACAACTACGGCAGCGACACCGGCCTCCACAAATGCCTCGCACAAATGTTCGGCGTGAGCCACGGTGGCGGTAAACACTACGGTCTGGCGTTTGCCGGCCTGTGCCTTCCACTCTTTGACGATCCGGTCGTTCAGCGGACTCTTGTCCATGACCTCGGCAACCTCGTCCATGTCAAAGTCGCTCATCTTGGGGATTCGATCCAGCTCCGCCTTTAGCCCCAGATCCATCACGATCCCTCTGGGCTTCACGAGAAATCCGCCTTGCACCAATTCTCCAAGCTGAATGATGTCCGCCACCGTTGGGAAGACTGAAATGAGAGCCTTCCTATCGGACCGCTGCGGCGTAGCTGTTAGCCCCAGGATGTGCCCGCTGGGATTCCGGTCGCGGAACTCCTCAATGATGCGCAGATACGACGACGCCGCCACATGATGCGCTTCATCAACTACCAGCAGGTCGAGATCACTCGGCATTGTTGCAAGATTTCGCTCTTTTACAAGCGTCTGAACCATGCCAAATGTTGCATTTACTCCCCAGTTCTTGCGATCTGCCGTGAATAAGTCACTTCTCATGCGCGGGTTTACCGCCGAAAATGTCTTCCTATTCTGGGAAACCAACTCATCCCGGTGCTGAAGTATCAGCGTCCGCTTGTAGCGGCTTGCCGCAGCCGAGAGCATGACAGTCTTGCCTGCTCCGGTCGGCGCTACTCCGAGAGCGGCGCCGTACTGATCAAGTGCCTGATGGCATTTCTCTACAAATAATTTTTGTCGTGGTCTGAGAATCATTTTTTTTAGTAAACCGCGACGGCTGTTTCACAAGGTATGATAACTAACCTTCCCGCAGGATCTCCCTGCATAGCATGGCCTGTCGCGTGTGCCCCGTGAATGGCACGGGGGGATTGATAACTGCAATCTTTTGGGTTGGCTAGTTTCTTTTTGTAAGAACCAACTCAAAAGATATTAACCTACTTCATCCAGGGCGGCTTTACCGTACCTAGTGCGGGCGATGCGGGCTTATTGATAGTTGGCTCCGCTGTTGAAGCCCCTGCTCCACCAATAGACTCGGCTCCAGACTGCGCCAACTGATACGACTTGTATCCGTTGCTCTTAGGATTTGGCGAAGTCCACTCTTTGACCTCGTTCTTGTCAGCGCGGCCATCCTTGCCCTTCTGGATTCCAATCACGATGTGCAAAGACTTCGTGTTCATGGCCTCGGCGACATCTTGGATACCGGCGTTGTTAAATGCGTTGTAAGTCTCTGGGTTAGCAGCGTTGAAAACGCCAATCGACTCCATGATTCGCGTGATGCCGCCAACGGCCATCTCCTTGGCCTTCTGAGATGTCGCGGAATCCCACGGGTCACAAATGACCGAGAAGATGCGGCGACGGTCGTACTTGCCGCCGTCCACTACCAGCTCCAAATCCAAGTATTTGGCCCCAGTGGACTGGCTGTGCTTGATGTCACGGACGATGATGACGACTTTGGCGATTGTCCCGGCAGGAATCAGTTCAATCGAGCTGCTGCCGGTGTTTGATGTTTCAGGTGAAAAGAATGACATATTATTCGGATTTAGTTGGGATTGTGGTTTGGAGATTGTCGATACGTTTGCCAGCGCGAATCTTCGCGATGATCTTGGCTAGGTTAGGCTCCTCGACCATGTCGAGGCAACCGGAGCGGTCTTTGGCCGGAAAGCCAAAAGGATTCTGTTCATGGCAGACGAAAGCCCGATACAGGCTTCCGTCCTCAGCTTTGAGGTTAGACAGAGTCAGCACCTCGTCGAAGACTCCCGGCAGCTCCCTGCCGGTCTTAGAGCCTTCGATCTGTGGTTCCCAGAAGACGCGCTTCAGCTCGTCCTCGTCGCGGTTCAGGATGCCAACCATCACCACGCTCTTGGTGGCGTGTTGCAGGTGGGTGATCCAGCGCATCATTTCACGGCCTAACAGGCCATAGGCTCCGCGCATATCAGGTTTACCAGTACGCTCACTCATGGCCTCTGGCTGGACTTGCGCCCACTTGAAACACTCGCGTGCCGCCACGGTAATCGAGTCCACGAACACCGTGTCGTACTGGTCGAGTTCCTTGGGATCACCGAACATGCCGCATACTTGATCGTACATTACCTTTGAGTACGATCCGTTCGTATCGGATGGGTCGGGTCCACCAATGTAAAGCGCGGCAGCCCGCGCCAATTCCCATGGGTGGCACCCCACGGTACCTGCTACTCCTCGGACATCGAACACGTTGTCTTTGGCCCAGTCCTTTCCAAGGGCCAGTGTACCGGCCTCGAAATCCAAGAACAGGGTCTTTTTCGGATCGAGCGTCCGAGCCTGGGTGGTTTTCCCAGCCCCAGCAGGGCCGAAGATACACATGGTAACCTTGTTGCGTGACGCCTTGAGGCGGTCATCAGCTTTTGTGAATTTTAACATTTTTAGTCTTTCAAAATTTGGTACAGCATCCAACCAAGAGCAACACTTAGGGCAGCTATTTGGAGATCTTCACACATGGCTCGGATAGCATTGTGATTCTGGCATCGATCAGCGCGTCGATCAACGCATCATCGGTTTGGTTCTTAAACATGGCCTCCGATACCGACAGCTTGGTCGTAATAAGCCGCTCACCCATTTCAAGTGGCAGTGCCTCTTTAATGGCACGGAGCTTCTCTTGATCCCAAGACACGGTCTGCTTTACTTCCCATGACAGCTTGACGCCATCAATCTCTTTGGAAATAGAGCCATGAGTTTTTTTGCGGGCAGTCATTTCTTCAGTAAATTGCTCGGACACCCTTGCAATTAACTCTGCTTCAAGTTGACGTTGATTTTCCTTGTAATACGCAACCAAGTATTTGGCTGTGACTATTTCTTTTGTTATTTCACTTATGGTTTTCATTTTATGTAATCTTCCAGTTTTAGTTTTATTCCCTCAAGTTTCGCTAGGGCTATTAGTTGTATGAACCGTTGCATGGGGATAAGCCCATGGTAGATCCAGTTGTCGATGGTGCGATGCGAGATTTGGATCTTTGCGAGGCACAGTTTCCTGTACAGCATCGCTCGGCCTCCAAACTTCCTCACCACTCCAGTAACATCCATTTGCGGTGTTGTTGTCATGGCGAGAACAGGTCTATCCTGCGCTATTTGTGCGTGCAATAAAAAACGTAATTATTTTTGCACCCCTGCTAAGTCGCTGCGTTTACGTGCTTTCTGTTTGCGCTTTGCAGCCTTATTGTTACACGGAGTCGAACAAAACCGTGCATCTTTTTTAACCGAATCAAATGGCGTTGCGCATTCCTCGCAAACAAATGTTAACCGCTTGCGCGTCAAATGTAAGCGTTGAATTAGCACACCTTTACACTCAACGCCACAGGTAGTGCGTTTCCCAGTTTCTGGCTGTTCAAAATTAATCCCGCAGACCGCGCATTCTTGAACCTTTGGAGGTTTTACAATGTTAAACTGAGGCGTCCCTGTTGGCCTCGTGATTCTGCCGTCAGCAATTGCCCGTAAGACAATGTCACCTAAGCTTTTATAGTCTAAAGTTTTACACATAGGCCCGTTGTTGTAATTGCGCGGAGTCCAGTGCAGTTCGGTGCCGTTCATTTTTATCATAGAACGGCAACTAAACCCCAGACCACAGGCACTGAAAAGCCTTATTTTTACCCGTCAGTAAGCCGGTAATAAGGCGTGATGATTACTTTGCCGCCTGATGTAACTGCTTTAAATTTGCGAGTTTCGGCGTTCCGTTTTTTAAGCATTAGGCGAATACACTGGTGATCTCGCCCGGTCGCCTCGCCAATTTGCGACATCGTTGCCCAGCCTTCGCAATCGGGGGGGAATCCGACGTTAAGCTCCTCAGCCAGAGCGGCAAGCCAGCCTACACTGGGAGTTTGAACGTCTGATTTTTTGTCTCTTTTGCTAGCCATACTTGTGTTTCGTTATCGGTAAATTCTCCCCAAGCAAATCCCCTTGACCATGAAGTGGTTGCGCGTCTGTTTGCTGCGTAAGTCGTTAATTTTGGGTCACCTAGCCAGCCTACGCAGTAGCCCGTTGGATGCGCTCGATTGCGCCCCTCGGCCTGCGTAACTCGATGCAGGTGAGCAATCACTA
>Ga0209084_1003090_pt1 | contig 12402 bp, 10 predicted proteins | sample C_130820_MF_Meta_FD_187309 | JGI IMG/M metagenome (GOLD analysis project Ga0209084, IMG submission 187309) | Freshwater microbial communities from Lake Croche, Canada to study carbon cycling - C_130820_MF_MetaG (SPAdes) (version 2) | ecosystem: Environmental > Aquatic > Freshwater > Lake... | reverse complement strand
AGCGCGGGCACCGCATCGTGGTGGGGCGCGGGCCTTGCTCTCGTGATCATCCTCCTGCTCGGCGGTGCAGCGGTGTTCCGATCGCGACGCCGAGCATGAGTTCCCCCGCAGCGCGTCGCCTGCTGCATCCCGGGGCGTGGTGGGTCTGGGCTATCGCGCTTGCCGCCACCGCGCTGCGCACCACCGATCCTCTGTTGCTCGGGCTCATTGCTGTCGTCGTGGCCTTCGTGGTGTCCGCTCGGCGTACTGATGCGCCATGGGCTCGTTCGTTCGGCAGTTTTCTGCGCCTCGGCATCATCGTGATCGTCATCCGTGTTGTGTTCCAGATGCTCTTCGGCGTCCGGGTCGAGGGCACCACGTTGTTCACCATCCCCTCGGTCACCTTGCCAAGCTGGGCAGCGGGCGTCAGCCTCGGTGGCCCGGTCACCGCTGAGGCGCTGGTCGATGCCGCCTGTCAGGGGCTTCGTCTCGCTGTCGTCCTGCTCTGCTTCGGTGCGGCATCTTCGTTATGCAGCCCGTATCGCATGTTGCGGGCTCTTCCCTCGGCGCTCTATGAGGCAGGCGTGGCCATCACGGTGGCGCTCACATTCGCCCCACAGGCGATCATCGCCTCACGGCAGGTGCGCGATGCCCGACGGCTGCGCGGCAGGGCCGACCGTGGTGTGCGGGCCTGGGCCGGCTCGGCGATGCCGGTGCTCGAAGGAGCACTTGATCGTTCGGTGGCACTCGCCGCATCGATGGACGCACGCGGCTACGGACGACGCGGCGCCACGCCGCGGCATCGGCGTCGCCTCATCTCCGCACTCATGCTGGCGGGCCTGTGTCTCGTGGCGGTCGGCGCCTACGGGCTGCTCGACGCCAGCGCACCAGCAGTTCTTCGCCTGCCCCCCTTCATCGCCGGGGCCATTGCACTCGCCGCATCGCTGGTGATCAGCGGTCGGGGCGTCGAGCGCACCCGGTACCGACCCGACCCATGGCGTTCGCCGGAGTGGATCGTGTCGCTCAGCGGTGTAGCGGCCCTTGCTGCCATCGTGATGGCAGCCCATAACGGTGCCGTGCTCGAACCTTCGGTGTATCCGCTCACCATGCCGCAACTGGTGCCGCTTGCTTCGGTCGGCATCCTGATCGCGCTGCTCCCGGCCCGGTTCGCACCTCGTCCGCCCACCTTGGTGGAACCCGAGCTGGGCGATCGTTTCGAGGTGGCCGCATGATCCGCTTCGATCGCGTCTCGTTCACGTATCCGGGTGCGACGACGCCAACGCTCGTCGATGTCGACTTCACCGTTCCCGAGGGCGAGCTCTGCCTCGTGGTGGGCGAGACTGGTTCGGGCAAGTCCACCTTGCTTCGAGCTGTCAACGGTCTGGTGCCAAGGTTCTCGGGCGGGCTCCTCACCGGCGTGGTCACCGTGGGCGGTCGCAGTACGGCGCTCGTTCCGCCTCGAGAACTCGCCGATGTGGTCGGCCTCGTGGGGCAGGACCCCGCCGCTGGTTTCGTCACCGACATGGTGGAGGACGAACTGGCCCATGTGATGGAGAATCTCGGCGTGGCGCCCGATGTCATGCGTCGTCGGGTCGAGGACGTCCTCGACCTGCTCGGACTTCATGAGCTGCGTAACCGACCGCTCTCCACGCTCTCTGGTGGTCAGCAGCAGCGGGTTGCGATCGGTGCCGTCCTCACCGCTGGTCCGCGGGTGCTTGTGCTCGACGAACCAACATCAGCGCTCGACCCCGCGGCCGCCGAGGAAGTGCTCGCCGCACTCACCCGTCTCGTTCACGACCTCGGCATCACTGTGCTGGTTGCTGAACATCGGTTGGAACGCGTGGTCCAGTACGCGGACTCCATCGTGTACGTGCCCGGCGGCGGCGCGCCGATCGTCATCGGTGACCCCGGCAAGATCCTCGCTGATTCTGCCGTCGTCCCACCCATTGTCGAGCTGGGTCGGGTGGCCGGATGGTCCCCGCTGCCGCTCTCGGTTCGCGATGCCCGCCGGGCCGCAACCGAACTCCGTGAACGTCTCCAGCCGTTCACGCCACCGCTTCCCTCTGCGCCGGCCCATGGTGAGGTTGTGGCCAGGGTCTCCGATCTTCACGCCGGCTATGGCTCGGTCGCAGCACTCAGTGGTATCGATCTTGAAGTTCGCGCCGGTGAGGTCGTTGCGCTCATGGGACGTAATGGCGCCGGCAAGTCCACCCTTCTGTCGCATCTCGTGGGTCTGCGGGCTCCGCAGCGCGGCGAGGTGCGAGTACGTGGCGAGGAGCCACATCGATTGCCGGCCCGTTCCGTCATCCGTTCAGTAGGTCTGGTTCCGCAGGACAATGGCGTTCTGCTTTATCACGACACCGTCGCTGCCGAATGTGTCGCCGCCGATCGCGACGGCGACCTCGCCGCCGGCACCACCCGGGCCGTGCTCGATCGTCTCGTCCCCGGCATCGACCAGCGGGCCCATCCCCGGGATCTCTCCGAGGGTCAGCGCCTTGCGCTCGTGCTCGCCATCGTGCTCGGCGCCGAACCGGCACTCGTCCTGCTCGATGAGCCCACCCGTGGTCTGGACTACGGCGCCAAGCAGCGGCTCATCACCATGCTCGAAAGTCTTGCCGCCGAAGGTCGTGCGGTGGTCATGGCCACCCACGATGTCGAGGTGGTGGCCGCCGTGGCGCATCGTGCGGTGGTGCTCGCCGAGGGCGAGATCGTCGCCGATGGACCAGCCCGCGATGTCGTTGTGCATTCCCCGGTGTTCGCCCCCCAGATCGCCAAAGTGCTCGCCCCTGAAACCTGGATGACCGTGGCCGAGGTCAGCAACGCTCTCGCGTCAACGGGTGAGGGTCTCTGATGGCTGTTCTCGTTACCGACGGTGTCACTTCCGAGCAGCCTGTGTCGGCAGTGCAGACCTCAGGAAGCGGAGCCATTCGGTTGCGCCGTCGCGCATCGGCGCTGCTGCTTGCCGCCTCGGCGCTGGGAGTCGTGGCGTTCGGCTGGCCGCTGTTCGCGTCGCGTTCCAGCGCTGTGGATCTTGCCCATTCCGGCGATGCTCCCTGGATCTTCGTGATCCTCGTGCCGTTGTTGCTCTGCGTGATCACGGCCGAACTCGCCGATGGCGAACTCGATGCCAAGGCCGTCGCCCTGCTCGGTGTGCTGGCGGCCTGCGGTGCGGCGCTACGCCTCCCCAGCGGTGGCGTGGCCGGGTTCGAGCCGGTGTTCTTCCTGCTGGTCCCGGCCGGCCGGGTGCTCGGTCGCGGCTTCGGGTTCGTGCTCGGAGCGCTCACGCTGTTCGTCTCGGCCCTGCTCACCGGTGGCGTCGGCCCATGGTTGCCGTTCCAGATGTTCGGTGCGGCCTGGATCGGTTTCTTCGCTGGTTGCCTGCCGTCACTGCGAGGTCGGGCCGAGGTCGTGATGCTCGCCGTGTACGGAGCAGTTGCCGCGCTGGCCTACGGACTCGCACTCAACCTGTGGTTCTGGCCCTTCGCCGCCGGAACGGGTTCGTCCATCTCGTTCGTTCCCGGTGCCGGGCTGGCCGAGAACCTGCGCCACTTCTGGGCGTTCCATCTCACGACCTCACTCGGCTTTGATCTTCCCCGGGCAGTCTTCACGGCACTGTTCCTGCTGGTGGCGGGTCGTCCAATTCTCGGAGCGCTCCGACGCGTGTCGCGACGAGCTGCGTTCGGCGTTGCCGTCTCGTTCGAACCCACGCTGCATTCTGCAACGCAGTCCGAACCGCAGTTTGAACCGCAGTCCGAACCGAAGCCCGAAGCCCAGTCCGAAACGAAGCCCGAGGCAGTGTCATGAGCGCCGAGATCCTGATCACCCGCCCGCTGCCGGACCCCGGTGCCTCGTTGCTCGAGGCTGCCGGATTCCGTGTGCAGATGAGCACTCACGACCGCCCCTTCACCGGCGACGAGTTACGAACCGGTGTGGCCTCGGCCGACGCCCTGCTCTGCATGCTGACCGATCGGGTCGATGCCGAACTGCTCGACGCCGCACCGAACCTGCGGGTCATCGCGAACTACGCAGTCGGGTTCGACAACATCGATGTCGCCGAGGCCCGTCGACGTGGCATCGAGGTCACCACCACCCCCGATGTGCTCACCGAGGCCACCGCTGATCTCACATGGGCGCTGTTGCTCAGTGCTGCTCGCCAACTCGGTGCCGGCGAGCGCATGGTGCGGGCCGGTCAGTGGCAGGGCTGGGCCCCTGACCAACTGCTCGGGCAGCCGGTGGCCGGTCGTGTACTCGGCATCATCGGCATGGGCGCCATCGGTCAGGCAGTCGCGCGGCGGGCGCATGGTTTCGGCATGGCTGTGCGGTACTTCAATCGCCGTCGGGTCGATCCGTCCATCGAAGCGACGCTCGGCGCACAGTTCCTTCCGCTCGATGAACTGCTCGCCAGCTCCGACTTCGTGAGTCTGCACGCGCCTCGCAATGAGCAGAGTCATCGCATCATCGACGCCGATGCACTGGCTCGGATGAAACCCACTGCCGTGCTCATCAACACCGGTCGGGGAGCGCTCATCGACGAGGTGGCACTGGTGGTCGCGCTCCGAGAACGACGCATCGCCGCAGCCGGGCTCGACGTGTTCGAACGCGAACCCGAGCTCGCCGCAGGACTGACCGAACTCGACAATGTCGTGCTCGCCCCGCACCTCGGATCGGCCAGCACCGAGGCACGGGCGTCGATGGTGCGGCTGTGCAGCGAGAACATCATCGAGGTGCTCGGCGGTCGCCCCGCACTCACCCCGGCACCGCAACCGTCCTGATCGGCGGCGTCGAAACAGATCAGGAAAGTCCGGTGCGTTCCATGCACCAGCTCCACAACCGATAGCGCTCACCGGCAGGGGTGTCGGTCCACGGAACCTTGCTGATCGATCGGCGGCGCCGGTCGAGCCAGAAGCCGCCGCTCTCCCCCAGATCTGAAGCTTCGATCGCGGCCAACCACACGAGGGTGTCGGCACCGGCGGCAGGGTCGCGCAGCAGAGGGCGCGTGATGCGATGGAATGTGGGGAGCGATTCGACTACGCCGGGCGTGTCGGCCCAGCCCGGATGCATCGTGTGGAAGCTCACGGTGTCGTCATTGCGTCGGGTCCATTCCCGGGTGAGTTCCACTTGGGCACGTTTGGCCCGCGCATAGGCCCGCACGCCGTCATAGGCGTCGGGTGTCATTTCGAGATCGGCCACCGAAAGCCGCTCGGCGTACATGCCGCCCGAGGCCACGGTGAGCACACGGCCGTGGGCTGCTCGAAGCGGTTCGAGCAGCAACGTTGTGAGCAGGAACGGACCGAGCACCTGGGCGGCCACCGTTGTCTCGTGGCCCTGAGCTGAGGTGGTGTAGGTGCGGGAAAGCGCACCAGCGTTATGGATCAGCACATCGATCGACGGATGCTGCTCGACGATCTCGGTGGCGATACGCCGCACCGCGTCGAGATCAGCGAGATCAGCGATGCTGGTCGTGACATCGATGCCCTCGTCGCGTAGTTGCGCGCTGACCGATGCCACCCGCCCGGGATCGCGGCCCACCAGATGCAGCGTGGCGCCGAGAGAACCGAGCATCGAGGCCGTCGCCCGCCCGATGCCGGAGGTGAAACCGGTGAGGACAACCACACGTCCATCGAGACGAGGGAGGGCACTGGAATCCCAGTCGAACATCCGCCGGCGGATGTCGTACCCAACCCGACTCCAACTGGGTGCGATCGCCAGTTCGAGCATCTGATCGACGACGCTCTGCGAGGAGCGCCGGTTCACGATCGGGACCGGGTGTTCCTGACAGCGAGTTCCTCGAATGCAGCCACCATCGAGTCGGCGTTGAATGAAACGACATCGGCGCCGCAATTGCGGGTTGCTGCGGTGATGGCACCGCCGCCGAGCACCACCGGGCAGTTCATGCTCTTGTGGATCATCTCGATGGTGTCTTCGATGGCCGCTTCGTTGTCACTGCGGGTGGCGCAGACGCCGGCGGCCACGAGATCATCGACGACGTCAAGCGCATCGAGGAAGGACTGCGGGGGAGAGTTGGCGCCGAGGTCGATGACGTTGAATCCCTGACCGCGGAGCAGATCCGATGCCATGGAGCTCGGAACGCTGTGATGGTCGCCCTGAGGGGCGCCGATCACGATGGAGCCGCGTTTGCGGCCGGGTCGGTTGAAGCGGGGACCGAGTCGGCCGATGAGTCGTTGGGTGACAACCGAGGCCCGATGCTCCTCGGCGACCGTGACACGCCCAGCAGCCCATTCCTCACCGATATGCGCCAGAGCAGGAGAGAGGACCTCGAGGTAGATCTCGCGGGGTTCGGTGCCGGAGTTGAGCGCTGATTCGATGACACTCCATGCGCCATTCTCGTCGCCGACGAGAAGACGATCCTCAAGGCGTTGGTGGTAGTCCACCCGACCGGTGCGACCCGAGCGAGCCGCTGAAGCCTTCGCCGGAGCAGCCGCTGCAGTCATGAAGGCATCGAGATCGGACAGACCGACCTGCCATTCGCCACCCACCTTGATCGCGTGAAGGCGCCCGGTACGCACATAGCGATAGGCGGTCATGTAGTGCACACCGAGCTTCTCGGCTGCCTCATTGAGGGTGATCGCTTCTGCCGTCATGTCACCTCGCCTCCGTGGGGGTTCGTTCAGCGGGAGCAGCGTTACCTGAACGCTGCATAGGGGAACGTAGCGTCGGTCACACCGGATTCCCTTGTCGGGAGGCAAATTCACGCAAAGCCCTGCGTTTGGGGTATTTCCCGATTTCTGACCGGTTTGCGGGAAACTTCAGGTGGGGCGGAGGCGGTTCATCACTGCTGGTACCGAGGACAGCACCTCGACCGGCAGGTGGGTTTCGAGCCATTCCCTGTTGCGGCGATGGAGTTCCTCGAAGGGGTCGTACCGGTTCAGCACCACGATCGGGGTGGCCACATGCGAGCCGTGGTCGATGGCTTCGAGGCTGAGTCGAACCGAGTTGATCGTGCCGAGGCCGGCGTCGGCCACGAGGAGCACGAGATCAGGCTGCAGTTCCTCGATGAGCGAGATTGCGTCCCCGTCGATGGCATGCGGGGACCGAACGCCACCGGCGCATTCGACCATGGCGATGTCCGGGGCCGGAACCGGCCAGGTGATCTCGGCGGCGAGTTCGGCGATGGTGAACGGTGGGCGGCCGAGCGAATCGGCGGCCATGGGTGGCGCCATCGGGACGGGGAACCATCGGTGAAGCGGGCAGACGTCGGTGGCGCTCTCTCCGGTGGCATCTCCGAGCAGATGAGCATCGGTGAATGCGTCATCGGGATCGAACGATTGCGCCGGTTTGCGGGCGGCGACCGAAAAACCTTCGGCCCGCAGTTCACGCAGAAGGCGAGCTGCCACCCAGGTCTTACCGATCTCGGTGGCAGTGCCGGTGACCACGATGAGTCTGCGAGATGAGCGCATCAGGAAGTACCTCCGGGGAGTCGTGCCAGTGCTTGCGCGAGGTCAGCGATCTGCGCATCAGTATGGATCGCGCTGAGGGCCACGCGTAGCCGGCTCGACCCGGGAGGCACCGACGGTGGTCGGATCGCCGGTACCAGCAGACCCTGATCGAGCAGGACGCGAGAGGCCTCGACGGCCCGGCGTTCCTCACCGAGGATGATCGGGATGATCGGCGTGGGATGTCCGGGAAGGATCTTGTCGACCAGCGATCGCAGACGGGTGCGGAGCAGTTCGCCCTCGGGAGAAGTGAGAATGCCGACGGCGGCGAGAGCGGCGGCGGTATCGGCAGGGCTCACGGCCGTGGTGAAGATGTACGAGCGCGCTCGGTTCACGAGCAGATCGATGAACTGTTGGGGGCCGGCCACGAATCCGCCGAGGGCGCCGAGGGTCTTCGAGAGCGTGCCCACCTGCACCACAGTGGCAACCGGCAGGCCGGTTGCCGAGTCGGTGGGAACGACCGGAATCTCCTGCAGCACCGAATGAGCTTCATCGAGGACGAGGAGTGCGTCGTGCAATGCGCACAACTCGATGAGCGCAGCGACGTCGGCAACATCGCCGTCCATCGAGAACGCCACATCGGTGACCACGATGCAACGAGCGTCGCCGGCAGCGCAAAGGCCTGCGTCGAGGGCGGCAAGATCAAGATGCTCGAGGATGTGGATGGTCGCGCCGTTGGCCCGGGCAAGTCGGCAGCCGTCGACGATCGAGGCATGGTTCAACGAATCGGAGAACACATGCACGCCCGGCCCGGCGAACGTCGATAGCACGCCGAGGTTGGCAGCGAAGCCGGTGGGGAACACCACAGCGGCCTCGGTTCCGCGCCAGTCGGCGAGAGCGAGTTCCAAATCGTGGTGAACCGGCCGGGAGCCGACCACGAGTCGGGATGCACCACTGCCCGCACCCCATCGCCCGATGGCATCAACGGCGGCGGCTCGCACAGTCGGGTGCTGGGAAAGGCCGAGGTAGTCGTTCGATGCGAACGACACCACCTTCTGCTGCGAGGCGGTGAGCACGCCGGTCGGTCCGGCGGCGTCGAAGTTGCGGGGAGCGCGCCATTGATCGGCGTCGTGGATGGCGTCGACACGTTCGGCCGCCCACTGCATCCACGCCCCGGGCTGGGTCACTCCGCGCACACCTCATCGATCGCCTCGGCCAGCGCAGCGACGATGCGATCGATCTCATCCGCGGTGGTGGTGAGGATGGGCATGATGACGACGACATCGCCGAGTGGGCGCAGAAGTACGCCTCGTCGCACCGCGGCCGCACAGATGCGCCGGCCCCAGCGCAGGTCATCGGCCGGGGGAGACATCTCGACGCCCACCATCAGGCCGCGTTGACGGATCTCGCCGATCACCGGTCGGTCGGCGGCCAGGCGGTTGAGCGACCCCTGAAGTTGCGCTGCCCGCTCGCGAACGTTCTGCAGCACTTCGAGTTCGTCGAACAGTTGAAGATGTCGCAGTGCAATCGCTGCCGCCAGCGCATTCCCGGAGAAGGAATGGCCGTGATAGAGGGTCATCTCGCTGAGATCGGGCCCCAGGAACGCCTGGTACACACGACGTGAGGCCACGGTCGCCGCCATGGCGAGATAGCCGCCCGTGAGGCCTTTGCCGATGCACATGATGTCGGGGCGGATGTTGCACTGCTGCGACGCGAACAACGTGCCGGTGCGCCCGAAGCCGGTGGCGACCTCATCGGCGATCAGCAGCACGTCGTGTTCGCGACACGCCTGGGCGACCCGCTCGACGGACTCGGGCTCGGAGATCCACATGCCGACGGCGCCCTGGACCAGTGGTTCGATGACCACGGCGGCGAGCTCATGGGCGTGAGCAGCAATGAGCGCGACGGTGGTGTCGGCCCAACCCGGATCGTCGTAGCCCGGTGCCCGGAGCACGGGGAAGCGCAGTGGGTCGAAGACGTCGGTGCCGAAGCCGCCGGCGCCCACGGAGATCGAACCGATGGTGTCGCCGTGATAGGCGCCGCCGAGCGCGAGATAGCGGGTTCGAGTTGTGATTCCCTGATTGGTCCAGAACTGGAACGCGATCTTGAGGGCCTGCTCCACAGCCGCGGCGCCGTCGGACGCGAACAGGAAATGCGGTTCGCTCACCGGCACGCAGGGAGCAAGCGCCTCGGCCAGAAGGATCGTGGCCACGTTGCCGTTGCCCAGAAGCGTGCTGTGCGCCACCCGATCGAGTTGCTCGCGGGCCGCCTGATCCAATTCGGGGACATGGTGACCGAGGGTGGTGACCCACAATGATGAGATGGCATCGAGATAGCGGTTGCCGTCGACGTCGATCAGTTCGCGACCCTCGGCCGAAGCCACGATGATCGGCTGGTTGTCGGCATAGGCCGACATCTGGGTGAACCCATGCCAAACCACTGCGGCATCACGTGCCACCCATTGGTCGTGGCGGGAGGCGAGGGTGGTCGGCGGCTCGGCGTCAGTCACACAGAAAGCTTCGCATCATCGGGCGGCACGGAGCGAAGGCGACGCCATTGCTCGATCTCCAACCCCATGGGTGTGGACGGTGGGCCGGCCACGAATGGCCAGATCTCCTCGGCCAGACGCCGCCAGTTCCCCGTGGCCATGAGCTCACCGAACATGGCATAGAGCCCCAGATTGATCCGTTGGATGATGACGAAACTGGGCGGGACGTTCGCTGATTTCTGGATGGTGGCGAAGGGGCCGCTGGTATCGAAGATGCGTCGAACGGTCTCAGACCCGAACTCTGGCGTGATCGTGTAGGTGCCGTCCTCCTCCACGAAGTCGTAGAAATGCCGCAGGTAGTCGAAGACCTCGTCGTCGCTGACGTCGAGCCCCGGGGGCAGTAGACCGAGTCGCTCGACCGTGGCCCGGAACTTTGCCGGCACCGGGTCGATCACGATGTGCTTGATCATCTCGCCGAAGTCCTCGAGTTCGGTGGCGGTGAAGCGTTTCACCAGACCGAAGTCGAGGAAGGTCACGTGCCCATTGGGGCGGAACAGGTAATTGCCCGGATGGGGATCGCCGTTGAACGCCGCCAGACCGAACAGGCTGCCGAACGCGAACCGGTAGAGAGTTTCGGCGGCGAGGTTCTTCTCCTCCTGCGACCAGGTGAGAACCTCGTTCCAATGCACACCGTCGGCGAGTTCGGTGGTGAGCACCCTGGCGCTCGAGAGTGCATGGAACACCTCGGGCACGTGGATGTAGGGATGGCCGAGATAGCAGTCGCGGAACAAGTCCTGATTGCGCGCCTCCTGCTCGTAGTCGAGCTCCTCGATGAGACGCTCACGCAGTTCGGCGACGATCGTTCGATGCTCGAGACCGGGGAACAACTGACCGAGTCCGGCGAACAGCAATCCGGCGTTATCGAGATCAGCGGCGATGGCCTCGGCGATACCCGGATACTGCACCTTCACTGCCACGGCCTGACCGTCGTGGGTCATGGCCCGGTGGACCTGTCCGATCGAAGCCGAGGCGATCGGCACCGGATCCCATTCGGCGAAGATGCGCTCGGGTGGTGCGCCGAGTTCGGCTTCGACGACCCCGGCGGCCAGCTCCGCGCTCATCGGTGGGGCGTTCTGCTGGAGTTGCGCCAGCACCGTGCGCACATGTTCGGGCAGGCCTTGGTCGAGATAGCTCGCCATCTGCCCGACCTTCATGAGCGCGCCCTTCATATGCCCGAGGGTCTCGGCGATCTGTTCGGCGGTGCGCATCTCAAACTCGGTGTCAAGCTGCCGCCGCTCGCCGGCATCGGCGAACACCCGTCGGGCCCGATGAGCGGCGTAGGAACCTCCGGTTCGCACTCCGAGGACTGCGAGCCGCGCATTGCGACTCGACCGACGACCATGACGCACTGGGCCATCGCCACCACTCCCGCTCCGGAACCGACGGAATGCCGCCACAGCAAGTGCGATGCACGCCGATGCGGCGAGGAGACGGAGTGCTCGGGTGCGGGTCACCCCTGCACGCTACGGGCCGCGCGCCGGCCAAGGCTCAGTCGGGCCTCGACCGGTAGCGTGTCCGGTCGGAGGAAACATCACATGATCGCGACGACATCACAGGGACAGATCGAGGGCATCGAGCGCAACGGGATCTGGCAGTTCCGGGGAATCCCGTATGCCGCGCCACCCGTGGGCGAGCGCCGGTTCATGGCTCCCGAGCCGCCGTTGCCCTGGGAGGGCGTGCGCTCCGGTGCCGATTTCGGCGCAACCTCATGGTCCGAACCGGGTGGCGTCACCGCAATGTTGGGCGGTCAGGGCAAGGGTGCTGATGAGGACTGCCTGCATCTCAACGTGTTCACACCGGCCTGCGATGACGCAGCCCGTCCTGTGATGGTCTGGATCCACGGCGGCAGTTTCGTCGGCGGCTCCGGTTCCACCCCGTGGTACGACGGCACTGCACTCGCCACCCTCGGTGATGTCGTGGTCGTCACCATCAATTATCGCCTCGGTGCGCTCGGGTTCCTGTGGCTCGGCGACCTCGACGCCCGGTATCGCTCGAGCGGTATGAACGGCATCCTCGATCAGGCGGCGGCTCTTGCCTGGGTGCACGAGAACATCGCCGCGTTCGGTGGCGATCCCGACAACGTCACGATCTTCGGCGAGTCTGCCGGGGCGATGAGCGTGTCCACGCTGCTGGCCACGCCGGCGGCCCGTGGACTGTTCCATCGCGCCATCGCCCAGAGCGGTGCGGCCGAGCACGTTTCGTCGACAACGACGGCCGCCGGTGTCACCGAAGCGATCATGGCTGATCTCGGCGTGTCCACCATCGACGAACTTCTTGCGGTGTCGCCCGAGGCACTTGTTGCCGCCGGCACCAAGGTTGATGGTTCGGTGCACTCCGAGCCCGGTCGCAGTGCGCATCGCACCGGTGCGCTCGCCATGATCTTCCAACCGGTCATCGATGGCGAATGGCTGCCGGAGGATCCACTGGTTGCGGTCGCGCAGGGACGCGCCGCGGATGTGCCCCTGCTCATCGGCACCAATC
>Ga0209084_1003089_pt1 | contig 12402 bp, 13 predicted proteins | sample C_130820_MF_Meta_FD_187309 | JGI IMG/M metagenome (GOLD analysis project Ga0209084, IMG submission 187309) | Freshwater microbial communities from Lake Croche, Canada to study carbon cycling - C_130820_MF_MetaG (SPAdes) (version 2) | ecosystem: Environmental > Aquatic > Freshwater > Lake... | reverse complement strand
CAGATTTAGTACCTTCCGCATGACGACAAAGGCCACAACCCCCATGACCTCAGACGCAAACGACCAAGGCGTGCCTGTATCCGTCAAAATCCGCGAGCGATTAAAGGCTTCGCGCCAGCGCTTTCACGCCAATGACAATATTGCCGACTTCATCGAGCCTGGCGAGTTGGAAAAGATTCTGGATGAAGTTGAGGACAAGATGAAGGGCGTGCTCAGCAGTCTCGTCATCGATACCGACAACGATCACAACACCTCAGACACTGCGCGGCGTGTAGCCAAAATGTATGTGCAAGAAGTGTTCAAAGGACGTTTTATCAAGCCTCCTGTGATTACCGAGTTCCCCAACGTCGAACATTTAAATGAGTTGATGATTGTGGGGCCCATCACTGTGCGCAGTGCTTGTAGCCACCATTTTTGTCCTGTCATTGGAAAAATTTGGATTGGTGTTTTACCCAATAAAAATACCAACGTGATTGGCTTGTCCAAGTACGCCCGATTGGCCGAGTGGGTGATGGGGCGTCCCCAAATTCAAGAAGAAGCCGTGGTTCAATTGGCCGACTTGATTCAAGCTAAAACCCAACCCGATGGCTTGGCTATCGTCATGGAGGCAACCCACTTCTGCATGGCGTGGCGCGGCGTGAAAGACATGGACAGCCGCATGATTAACTCGGTGATGCGCGGCGCATTTTTGAAAGACCCCGATTTACGTCGAGAGTTTCTTTCACTCATTCCCAAAAAAGACTAAAGATTGGTGGGTGCGGTGGCTTTAACGCAGTCGCGCCTGATGGGATGTGATTTCAGCAGTTCACCCACTGCACGCAAAAACATTGTGTTTGCTTGGGGGGCTTGGCGCGACAAGCGCTTGGTACTGGAGAACATGCAGGCCTGCGCCAGTCTGACTGCTTTCGAGCAAGCTTTGCACACACCAGGCCCTTGGGTTGGCGGTTTCGATTTGCCTTTTGGTTTGCCCAGAGAGTTGATCACCCAGCTCGACTGGCCTATGCATTGGAAGCCTTGCGTCGACCATTTCGCTTCCCTCACACGGGAAGACATTCGCCAAACTTTCAAGTCCTTTTGCGATGCCCGACCTGTGGGTGGCAAATTTGCCCACCGTGCCACCGACCTGCCCGCGGGATCCAGCCCCTCGATGAAATGGGTCAACCCGCCCGTGGCGTATATGCTGCACGCAGGCCTGCCCCTGATGCTGCAAGCAGGCTTGGATTTTCCAGGCCTTCACCCGGGCGATAAGCAACGCGTGGCATTGGAAGCCTATCCGGGGTGGTTGGCCAGAAAATTGATCGGCTCACGCAGCTATAAGAGTGACGACAAGGCCAAGCAAACCGATGACCGATTGATTGCGCGAAAAGATATTTTGCAAGGCTTGGTGAGTGGTCAAGTGGGTGTGACTTTGTACTTGCGCCCCGCTCAACACGATACTTTGGTGGCGGACGCCAGCGGCGACAAACTCGATGCGGTTCTGTGCATGGTGCAAGCTGCCGTGGCGCAGCAATGCCACGAAAAAGGCGATATGCACTATGGCTTGCCCAAAGACATGGACACCCTAGAAGGCTGGATCACCGGCGTATGAGTTTTGCACTGGTTGAATTTGTTGAGACGCCACGTTTGGTTTTGCGTTGCCCCTATCCAGGCGATGGTGAGGCCTTGTATGTCGCAGTCGCAGAAAGTTTGCCAGCGCTTAGGCTGTGGCCCGAGTCACTGCCGTGGGCGCAAAAACCGCAGTCTGCAGATCGGACAGAAAATTATTGCCAATCATGCTTTGGCGCGTTTGTCATGGGTTTAGCGTGGCCCATGTTAATGGTCGACAAGGCCACAGGCACGCTGGTGGGCAGTATGGGTTTTCATCGCATTGACCCCTCTGTTCCAGAGTTTGAACTGGGTTACTGGTGTCGCACCAGTTACCAAGGACGTGGCTTGATGAGTGAAGCGGTGGCAGCTTTAAGCGACACGGCTTTGCAGCGTTGGCCCAAGCTGCGCTTGGTCTGCCGAGTCGATGTGCGTAATGCAGCGAGTTGCCGCGTTGTGGAAAAAGCCAAATACGTTTTCAAGCAGTCGGTGAGAGAAGCCTCACAAGACGATCGCCCTGTTTTGGCTGTACGAATTTATGAACGGTGGTCGCTGCCACACACCGAACAACTGGCTTGACGACGCAAACGCATTTCGGTCCACGACAGGCTACGCCCATCGAGCATTTGCAGACGCCCCACCAAGGCGTCCCCCAAGTGGGTGAGCAGTTTGAGCGCTTCTGCGGCTTGCAAACTGCCAATCACGCCCACCAAAGGGGCTAACACGCCCATGGTGGCGCAACTGATTTCTTCGGGCGCTTGGTCAGGCGGAAACACACAGGCATAACAAGGCGAATCGGCACGCCTGGGATCGTAAGTAGTCAACTGACCATCCAAGCGAATGACGGCACCACTGACCAAAGGGACGTGGTGTTGGACACTGGCCAAGTTGAGCATATGGCGGGTTTGAAAGTTATCACTGCAGTCGAGCATCACATCGGTATGGGGCAAAAGAAGAGCCAGCAACTGTGCGTCGGCCTTTTGGGGCAGGGCCGTGACTTGGATGTCGGGATTGAGTGCCAGCATGGCCTCTTTTGCAGAAGCCACTTTGCTTTGGCCTATGCGCTCGGTGGTGTGGGCGATTTGACGCTGTAAATTGGTGAGGTCAACCTCATCGTGATCGACCAAAGTGATGTGCCCCACACCGCTGGCAGCTAAAAACAATGAGGCGCTGCACCCTAAGCCGCCAGCACCTATGACCAGTGCATGGCTGTTGAGTAGCTGTTGTTGGCCTAGGTCACCCAGCTCATTGAGCAGGATATGCCGTGAATAACGCAGGAGTTGTGCGTCATTCACGCCTTACTGTTCCTTTTTATCAGCTGGACGCTCGGTCTGTGTTTTGCTGACTTTGACGGGTTGGTTTTTCAAGCGGTTGAGGGCTTGTTGCAACTGAAAGTCTTCAGCGCTGCCGTACTCGGGGGTCTTGCGATCCGCCACGGGTTTTTTGGACTCTTCTTCCAAGCGCTTTAAAGCTTCGTCGCGGGCTTTTTCACGCGAGGGGTCTTTGACCTCTTCACCTTGGCCACTGTTCAAATGCTTTTCCAAGTCAGCTTCACGGGTACGCAAAGCAGCATAAGGACTGCCTTCGGCGGTGTCGTCAACCAGCAGTTCCGGCACGATGCCTTTGGCTTGAATCGAGCGGCCGCTGGGGGTGTAGTAGCGAGCGGTGGTGATTTTCAAAGCGGTGTCTGAGCCAAGCTGACGCACGGTTTGTACCGAGCCTTTGCCAAAGGTTTGGCTGCCCATGAGTGTGGCGCGTTTGTGGTCTTGCAAAGCACCCGCAACGATCTCGCTGGCTGATGCTGAGCCTTCGTTGACCAACACCACCATGGGTACTTTCTTGAAGAATCCATTGGTTTTGGTGTTGAGGGCAGACACGCTGTCTTGTCCGCCACGGCGCAGGTAAAACTCTGGCGCAGCCTTGAAGATGTATTTGCTTTCTTCGAGCTGCCCATTGGTTGACACAACGGTCACGTTGTCAGGCAGGAAGACCGCAGATATGGCCACAGCCGCATCAAGCAAACCACCTGGGTCATTGCGTAAATCGAGCACCAAGCCCTTCATTTTGGGGTCTTGCTTGTAGAGTTCTTCGAGCTTACGGGCCAAGTCGTCAACGGTGCGTTCTTGGAATTGGCTCACGCGTATCCAGCCGTAGCCGGTGTCAATCATTTTAGATTTGACGCTGACAGTTTTGATTTCTTCGCGGGTGATGGTGACCGGGAAAGTGCGGTTTTCATCCTTGCGGTAAATGGTCAAAACGACTTTGGTGCGTGGTTCGCCGCGCATACGCTTGACCGCTTCGTTAAGGGACACACCTTTCATAGAGGTATCGTCAACCTTGGTGATAAGGTCGCCGGGCTTCAAGCCAGCGCGGTCGGCAGGTGAGCCCTCAATGGGGGAGACCACTTTAACCAAACCATCTTCTTGAGCGATTTCGATGCCAACGCCGACAAACTTGCCGGTTGTGCCTTCACGAAACTCTTTATAAGATTTTTTATCGAAATATTGCGAATGCGGGTCGAGGCTGGAAACCATGCCGGAAATGGCATCGTTGATGAGTTTCTTTTCGTCTACCGATTCCACATAATCGCTTTTGACCATGCTGAAGACAGCGGCTAACTGCTGTAACTCTTCCAGTGGCAAAGGCGCCATGTTGGCGCGTGCGACTGTTTGCAGCGAAAAAGTGGTTAATGCACCTGTTAAAGCGCCTATGCTCAACCAGCCTGCTATTTTGAGTTTATGGCCCATTTGTCACCTATTTGAAAATACCGACCTAAGAAAAATTATGTATACAGTTTACTGTGCCCGACCCAACTGCGGGTTTCGCAGGTCAAATTAACCTTGGGGTTTGGTGGTTTGGGTCGCCAAGGTATCACTCAGGTAGTAACTGCGAATCGGCTGCAGCTGGGCATCCAATTCATAGACCAAGGGTTCTCCATTGGGAATACTTAAGCTAACGATGGTTTCATCACTGATGTTATCGAGGTATTTCACCATGGCGCGCAAAGAGTTGCCGTGCGCGCTGACCAACACTTTTTTGCCAGAACGGATAGCCGGCGCCAGCGCTTCGTTCCAAAACGGCATGACCCGCTCGACGGTGTCTTTGAGGCATTCGGTCAAAGGCACCTGACCTGCTTCGAGTTGGGCGTAACGAGGGTCAGCGCCCTCGTAACGGCTGTCAGTGGACATCAGCGCGGGTGGAGGTACATCGAAACTGCGCCGCCAAGCCATCACTTGCGCTTCGCCATATTGCGCGGCGGTTTCGGCTTTATTCAGACCTTGCAAAGCGCCGTAATGGCGCTCGTTCAAGCGCCAATCGTGAGCTATGGGTAACCATGTGCGATCCATGCCATCCAAAGCGTGCCACAAGGTGTGTATGGCGCGTTTCAGAAGGCTGGTGTAGGCCACATCAAACTCAAAGCCAGCCTCCTTCAACAGCACGCCAGCACGGCGAGCTTGCGCTACGCCCTTGGGCGTCAGATCAACGTCCGCCCAGCCGGTAAAGCGGTTTTCCAAGTTCCAAACAGATTCGCCGTGGCGAACGAGCACAAGTGTGTACATGAGGCTAAAAAGCCCTTTAACAGGCAGACAAAAGGAATACATTCTAAAATGACATTTCTAAGACAAATTGCTAGGGCAGTCATGGTGAGTTTTTTGATCGATAACTGGATGTTGGTGATGGTGGCGGTGCTGTCTGGTGTTGCGCTACTTGTTCCCACTTTGCAAGCCATGAGTAACCCGGGTTTGTCGCCCACCCAAGCGGTCTTGCTGATCAACCGCGAAAAAGCGCACATTGTGGATGTTCGCAGTGCCGAAGAGTTCGCCACCGGCCATTTGATTGGCGCCAAAAACATTGTTTTGGATGCCTTGGAGTCGGGTCTGGGTAAAGTCGTCAACGATAAAAAACGTCCCCTCATTTTGGTTTGTGCCAGCGGCATGCGCTCACAAAAAGCCCAAAAAATCGCACATAAGCTCGGTTTTGAACAAGCCCACAGTCTCTCGGGCGGATTAAAGATTTGGCAAGAAGCCAATTTACCTTTGGAAAAAACCTAAACCCATACCCACCATGCCTCCCATCAAGATGTACACCACCGCCGTTTGCCCCTATTGCAATCGGGCCAAACAATTCCTTAAATCTCGCGGCGTCGAGCAGATTGAGGAGGTGCGAATTGACCTCTCTCCCGAAGAGCGCGATCGCATGATGACCTTAACGGGCAGGCGTACCGTGCCCCAAATCTTCATTGGTGAAACGCACGTGGGTGGCTGCGATGATTTGATCGCTTTGGACGGTCGTGGGGGTCTAGCACCTTTGCTGCAAGCAAGCTGAGATAATCTGCCCCACCTAAACCTCACCCGCTTAGGAGGCAAGCTCCGAGCGGGTTTTTTATTTTCAGGAATCTCACCATGGCCGAAGCCAACGACCCCGTATTTCAAATTCAGCGCGTTTACCTCAAAGACCTGTCGTTAGAACAACCCAATTCACCCGCCATTTTGTTGTCGCAAGAGGCCCCTACGGTGGATATCCAAATTGGTTTGGGCTCCGAGCAAATTGGCGAAGGCGTGTTTGAAATCACGGTCACTGCCACCGTCACCACCAAAATCAATGAGCAAACCATGTTTTTGGTTGAAGCCAAGCAAGCCGGTATTTTTGAGATTCGCAACCTGCCCGAGGGCCAACTGCAACCGGTCACCGGCATTGCCTGTCCACAAATCATTTACCCCTATTTGCGCAGCAATGTGGCCGATGTGATTCAGCGAGCCGGTTTCCCACCGGTGCATATGGCTGAAATCAACTTCCAAGCCATGTTTGACCAACAGCAACGCATGGCAGCTGAACAAAAACTACAGTGAAGCTTTTGGTGGTTGGCGCGGGAGCATGGGGCACTGCATTGGCTGTGCAGGCCTGCCAACGCCATGATGTGACTTTATGGGCGCGCGACACCGCCCTGATTCAAAGCATGCAGCTGCAGGGCGAGAACCAGCGCTATTTGCCTGGCCACGCAATGCCTAGCGCTTTGCACTTAAGCCACGCGCCTTTAAACGAGGCCTTGTTGCATGTCGATTTGACGGTGCTGGCCGTGCCCATGGCTTCTTTGCGTTCGGTGTTACAGACCTTGGCGACATGGCAAAACGACACGCCGCTGGCTTGGCTGTGTAAAGGCTTTGAGGCCGCGCAATCGTCCTCGCAGGCTCTGGGTTTACTCGCTCATGAGGTGCAAGCCGAGGTCGCGCCCGGCATGTTCGCCGGCGTTTTGAGTGGTCCCAGTTTTGCCCAAGAAGTGGCCGGCGGCCTTCCTGCCGCCTTGGTGGCAGCCAGCGCGCATGTCCGTGTGCGCGAGGCCTTGGTGCAGGCTTTTCATGGCGACAACTTGCGTGTTTATGGCAATGAGGATGTGGTGGGTGTGGAGGTGGGTGGGGCGGTCAAAAATGTCATGGCCATCGCCACCGGTTTGTGCGACGGTATGCAGCTGGGCCTGAACGCCCGCGCCGCGCTCATTACCCGAGGTTTGGCTGAAATGACGCGTTTGGGTGTGGCCATGGGGGCACGCGCCGATACCTTCATGGGCCTGAGTGGCCTAGGCGACTTGGTGCTGACCGCCACGGGCGACCTCAGTCGCAATCGACAAGTGGGTATGGCGCTGGCGCAAGGTCAGTCGCTTGAACTTGTATTGAAGTCGCTTGGCCACGTGGCCGAGGGCGTGTACAGCGCCCAAACCGTGGTGGCGCGTGCCACTCAGCTGGGCGTGGACATGCCGATTGCCCAAGCGGTGGTGGCGGTGTTGCAAGGTCAAAGTTCGGCGCAGCAAGCCGTGGCCGCATTGATGGGGCGTGGGGCCAAAGGCGAGTAATTGGCAGATCCAGCGAGGATCAAACCTCTAAGTTATCAATCAACCTCGTCATGCCCAACTTTGCCGCACCCAGCACCACCAGCGCATCGCCAGCCAGCGGCGCTTGCAAGTCAGAGCGGCGACGCACAGTTAGGTAATCGGCTTGCCAGCCGCGCTGGCGCAGATGCTCCATGGCTTGGTCTTCAAGTTGCTTTAACAAGCTGGGCAGTGCCTCCCCTGAAGCCAATGCCTCTTGCCCAAGTTGGCGCAATGCCATTGACAGGTGCACCGCTTCGGCGCGTTCGCTGGCGTTTAAATAGCCGTTACGCGAACTCAGCGCCAAACCATCGGGTGCGCGGCAAGTATCCACGCCGATAACTTCGATGGGCAGGGCAAATTGGCGCACCATCTGCCTAATCACCATCAGCTGTTGGTAATCTTTTTTGCCAAACACTGAAACGCCTTCGGACTGACCGGCAAACACGGCAGTAAAGAGTTTCATGACCACGGTGCATACACCAGTGAAAAAACCGGGGCGAAACTGTCCTTCCAACATATCGGCCAGCGCTGGGTTGGGATGCACTTTGAAAGTTTGCGGCTGTGGGTAAAGCTCGGCCTCATCGGGCGCAAACAACACATCGCAACCCTGTGAACGCAGCTGTTCGCAGTCTTGCTCGAAAGAGCGGGGGTAGCTGGCAAAGTCTTCGTGCGGCAAAAACTGCAAGCGATTAACGAAAATGCTGGCCACCAACACATCGCCCAAGGGCTTGGCTACTTGCAACAGATGATGATGACCTTGGTGCAAATTGCCCATGGTGGGCACAAAGGCGGGGCGGTTAAAGCGCTGCAAATGCTGGCGCAACTCGGCCAGCGTACGGGCGATCAACATACGGTGTTTACCAAGCGTGCAATTCGTTCACAGGAAAGCGTTGTTCCTTAACGGCTCGAACAAAAGCTTGCATGGCCTCTAAGATGGTCGAGGCTTCATTCATAAAGTTGTAGGCGAACTTGGGCACCTTGCCTTGGGTCACGCCCAACATATCGTGCAGCACCAAAATTTGTCCCGCTGTGTCTACGCCTGCGCCAATCCCAATGGTGGCGCAAGTGCTCAGAGCGCGGGTGATTTCGCCAGAAAGTACCGCAGGCACCATTTCCATCACCAGCATTTGTGCGCCGGCTTTTTCCAGTTGCAAAGCATCTTGCATCAATTGTTGCGCGCCGTTGTCGGTGCGACCTTGCACACGGTAGCCACCCAAGGTGTTCACGCTTTGTGGCGTCAACCCAATGTGGCCGCACACGGGTATGCCACGCGTGACCAAAAACTCGACGGTGGGCGCCAACCACACGCCACCTTCGAGCTTGACCATGTGGGCGCCGGCCTGCATCAACTCGCTGGCGCTGCGAAAAGCTTGCTCGGGCGTGGCATAAGTGCCAAACGGCATATCGCCCAAAACAATCGGACGACCGTGTTGCTTTTGCACGCCGCGTGCCACGCATTCGGTGTGGTAGCGCATGGCCTCTAGCGTCACTGGCAAAGTGCTGTTGTGGCCTTGGCAGACCATGCCCAGTGAGTCGCCCACCAAAATCACTTCTACACCCGCTAAATCGGCAAGTGCCGCGAAGCTCGCGTCATAGGCGGTCAGCATGGTGATTTTTTCGCCCTCGCTGTACATCTTCATCAAGCTGTGCATGGTCATGGCAGCACGCTTGGAGGTGGGTGGGGCACTGGGTTGTACGCTCATGGTGGGTTTTCCTCAAAGATATCAATTGACGGGCGCATAAGCCAGTCGAACATAAATGGGCGCATAGGCTTCAGCCTGGGTGATGTCGACCAAAGTTTCTTTGGCGAGCTCAAGCAATGCGATGAAGGTGACCAGCAACACCGGAACACCCAAAGCGGCATCAAACAAATCGGCAAACTCGACAAAGCGTTGGCCTTGCAGTTTTTTTAATACGATGCTCATGTGTTCGCGTACCGACAATTCTTGACGGCTGATTTTGTGGTGTTGTACGAGTTTGGCGCGGCGCAAAATATCCGCCCACGCTTGCTGCAACTCGACCACATCCACCTGGGGAAAGCGGGGTTGAAGGGATTGTTCTATGTACACCTGTGCGCGTAAAAAATCGCGGCCTTGCTGCGGAAACTGATTCAAGTTGGCCGCAGCTAATTTGAGTTGCTCGTACTCCAACAGTCGGCGCACCAACTCGGCTCTGGGGTCTTCGGGCTCCACCCCTTCAGCCACTTTTTTGGGTGGCAGCAGCATGCGGGACTTGATTTCAATCAGCATGGCCGCCATCAACAGGTATTCAGCGGCCAGTTCTAGATTGGTTTTGCGAATTTCTTCAACATAGCTGAGGTACTGACGGGTGAGGCCCGCCATGGGAATGTCGAGGATGTTGAAGTTTTGCTTGCGTATCAGGTACAGCAGCAAATCAAGGGGGCCTTCAAACGCTTCTAAAAAGATTTGCAATGCGTCTGGCGGGATATACAAATCTTGCGGCATGGCAAACAGCGGCTCGCCATACAAACGCGCCACCGCCACATGGTCGATCACGCTGGGCATGTGCGGCAAGTCGCCACTGGGCCCTTGCCAATTGATTTGCTCAGTGGGTGAAATCACTTGACGTCGGGATTGAAATAAACGTAGGGTTTTTGCGCCACACCCGCTGCCTTGAATTCGCTTTGCTCTGGGGCATTGAGCGGCTTGTCCCACAACAAGGCTCGGCCTTGGCGTTGCTCGGCTTCGAGCGTGGGCTTGGCGGCTTTGAGTTGCTGGATAAACAGCGAAGCTTCAGAGACGTATTCGGGACGTGAGAACAATGACATGGGACTGTCCAAGAGTGTGAGCGTATTCTAGCTACCCCGTTTTTTCACAAGCGTGTCAATGGATACGCATGCCAGGCGTGGCACCCGGCCAAGGGTGCAGCACATGAATACCAGGATGGGCTTTCTCATCTGCGTGGCTGGCGGCCAGCACCATGCCTTCAGAGATGCCGAACTTCATTTTGCGCGGCGCCAAATTGGCCACCATCACGGTGAGTTTGCCCACCAAATCGGCGGGCTGGTACATGCTGGCAATGCCAGAAAACACATTGCGTGTGCGGCCTTCGCCTACATCCAGCGTCAAGCGCAGCAACTTGGTGCTGCCCTCAACCGGCTCGCAGTTGACGATGAGCGCAATGCGCAAATCGATCTTGGCAAAGTCGTCGATGGGGATGGTGTCTGCGATGGCCTCGCCGCCGGGGTGAGATAAATCGGGGTCAGACCCCGATTTTCCGGAGGAAAACTCTGGCTCTGACCCCGGCGTGTTGGATGGCGCCTCGAACAAAGCTTCCAGCATCTTGGCATCCACACGTTGCATCAGGTGTTGGTAAGTGCCAATGCTGTGGCCTGCGCCTAAGCGCAAGTCGCGTTGCGCGAACTGCAAGGGGGCAATATTTAAAAAAGCCTCTACTTGCGCAGCCAAGGCCGGCAGCACAGGCTTTAAAGCCAAACTCAGCAAGCGAAATGCTTCTATGCAGGTGCTGCAAACGTCTTGCAAACGGGCGTCTTGGCCCTCTTGTTTGGCCAACTCCCAAGGTTTATTGGCGTCCACATATTCGTTCACACGATCGGCCAGCGCCATGGTGTCGCGCAATGCTTTGGCGCAGTCGCGTTGGTCGTACAGCGCCTCAATGGCCGGCAGCCCCGCATGCAGTTGCGCCAGCAGCGCCTCGCCATCCGCGCTCACCGCGCCTAATTTGCCGCCGAACCGCTTGGCAATGAACCCCGCAGCACGGGACGCGATGTTGATGTATTTGCCGACCAAATCACTGTTCACCCGCGCTAAAAAATCATCGGCGTTGAAGTCGATGTCCTCGTTGCGGCCATTGAGCTTGGCGGCCAAGTAATAGCGCAGCCACTCGGGGTTCATGCCTAACTCAAGGTACTTCAATGGGTTCAGGCCGGTGCCGCGGCTCTTGCTCATCTTCTCGCCGTTATTCACCGTGAGAAAGCCATGTACGAACACCTTATTCGGGACTTTGCGGTCGCTGAACTTGAGTATCGCCGGCCAAAACAAAGTATGGAAGGTAACAATGTCTTTACCGATGAAATGGTATTGCTCTACCTCGGGGTCGTTGATGTAGGCGTCAAAGTTTTCGCCGCGTTTGTCCAGCAGGTTTTTCAGCGACGCCAAATAGCCAATAGGTGCGTCTAGCCACACATAAAAATATTTGCCGGGGGCATCGGGAATTTCGATGCCAAAGTAGGGCGCGTCGCGGCTGATGTCCCAGTCGCCCAAACCTTCGCTGGTCGAGCCGTCGGGGTTGCTGCGAACGCTGAACCACTCTTTCACTTTGTTGGCTACCTCAGGTTGCAGATGTTGGCCGTTTTGCGTCCAGTCTTGTAAAAACGCAACGCAACGTGGGTCGGACAGTTTGAAGAAGAAATGCTCGGCGTGTTTCAGCACGGGTGTCGCACCCGACAAGGTTGAATAGGGATTTTTCAAATCGGTGGGCGCGTACACCGCGCCACAGTTTTCGCAGTTGTCGCCGTACTGGTCTTTGGCGCCGCACTTGGGGCATTCGCCCTTGATAAAGCGGTCGGGCAAGAACATGTTTTTCTCGGGGTCGAAAAACTGCTCTATGGTTTTGCGCTCAATCAGCGTGCCACCTTTTTCTGCGGGCAGGTCGCGCAGGTCGCAGTAAATTTGTTGCGCCAAGGCATGGTTTTCGGGTGCGTCGGTGCTGTGCCAGTTGTCAAACCCGATGTGAAAACCGTCAAGGTATGGCTGACGGCCAGCCGCGATATTGGCCACAAACTTCTGCGGCGTGATGCCAGCTTTTTCGGCTGCAATCATGATGGGCGCGCCATGCGTGTCGTCGGCACAGACAAAATTCACCGCGTGTCCCTGCATGCGTTGGTATCGAACCCAAATATCTGCTTGGATGTACTCCATCATGTGCCCGATGTGGAAGTTGCCATTTGCATAGGGCAGGGCGGTGGTGAC
>Ga0209084_1003085_pt1 | contig 12410 bp, 28 predicted proteins | sample C_130820_MF_Meta_FD_187309 | JGI IMG/M metagenome (GOLD analysis project Ga0209084, IMG submission 187309) | Freshwater microbial communities from Lake Croche, Canada to study carbon cycling - C_130820_MF_MetaG (SPAdes) (version 2) | ecosystem: Environmental > Aquatic > Freshwater > Lake... | reverse complement strand
CATTTGCCATTTATTATTTTTTTCTAGTTAATAGATATATAGCTAAACCACCACCAATGATATATGGTAAATATTTTTTTGATGATGATGTTTCCAATTTACTTTTTTGTTCTGTAGTTACAGGCATCAAACCGGATGGACTTACTTTATCCTGGCTTAATGTTTCAATTGCTTGTTCTGTTTGCATCTGAGCAACTTCGCGAGCTTGCGTTGCTGCTTTCTCCTTAGGCTCCAATTTTGCTCTAATTTGATTTGCAAGAACTTTTTTACCTGCGTTTGCGATTTCTGCCGGATTAATGCCTATTGACTTTAAAAAAGTTGCAACTTTTACGAGGATGGGAGCCGCTGTACTCGCTGCTGCTGCAGGAACAACTCCCATTGTACCCTCGCTCACATATTCTCCAAAAATTCGTTTCTTTTTTGCTCCCTGCTCTACCTTTCTTAAAAGCTCGTTGGTATTTCCACCCAATCTAGACCACCAGGTATTAGTTGCATCTTTTTTGTTTTTGAAGGCATCATCCAATTTTGTAGCCAATCCCATAAAATTAAGGCCAACCAACAACAAGAAAGATCCACGAGCTGGAGCTAATGCCACCCTGGCAACTATAGGACGCTTTACTCCTTTAGGAGCTTTTGCAGATTTGGCACCTATGCCAGAAACTCCAGAAATTGCGTATAAAGGCATTTTGTCAATTTTATTGTAATATAATTTTTTTTCGTTAAATGAACTTAGCACAGGATCGATGTTAATCTCCCTCCCATCCCTATCTATCATTACAGCATAGGTATGGTGAGGGGTGGGATCTAACATATTATAAGATACAAATCTATAAAAGATTTTATTGTTGATTATTCCCCTACGCTTGAGGCTATGAAGCACTCCAATAATGAATAGTGCAAAGTTTTTGCAATCATTTTGAGCTAAACTAATGATTGCACCTGGACTCATTATTCGCTGATTGTTTACGCTTTCCACTTTATAGTGGATATTGTGCTTTAAAAAGTCAAATAACTTTTTGGCTGTTGATTTTGCGGATCCTGCATAAAACTGATCTGCGATTAAATCGTAATCTTTTTGGTACTTAGTGTGAGCTGCTAGCATTGCAGAGATGATATCGTTAGCCGATTGATCATTCGCGATGATTTCACGCTTACCTCCGAAACTTAACTTTTGTAGAAGTTGCTGCCGCATAACCAAATTTAGACAATTTTTAAAAATTACGTCAAAATCGCGTTGGTTATAAAGGCACGTTACTAGGTCACCTCTATAGGTTAACTTGTGACCTATGGGCACAAGTTACCTAGTAATGGCCATATAACCAAAAAATGACCTAAAATATAGAAATCATATATTTTGTTTCAACTTTTATTAAAGAATATTTAATGTAAGTAACAAATTTTTAAATGATTTCTAAATTTTTTTACTGACCTAAAGAAAATTGTATACAATTAAAATAAACGTATACATTTGTATACATAAACTAACAAATTAAAATTTATGAGCACATTAACACCCAACTTGCACGCCTTTAACTTGCCTCCATATTTGGGAGGGAATTATGTAGAAATTAAGTTAGAAAATGGAATGATTAATCAAATTGTATTTTATGATGATCAGTTTTATCCTTTAATTGATATTACAGACAATTTCCACCTTTTAAACGTAAACACCTTAGTTTACATTAAATCAAAAGTTTATGCCATTAATTAATAAAATTGATAATCTAATTGAATTGGCCCATCATAGGATAAAATTTATAGAAGATAGTTACTCATATAATAGTTCAGAAGCTGGTATATGGAATCGCGGATACGAAAAAGGATATACAGCAGGATTGTTAAAGTATATTGATGATTTATCAAAATTAAAAAATATCATAATAGAAATTAATAAAGATGATGATGATGTATAACATTCTAAAGCTATTAATCTATCTTTTTGCATTATTTTACATAATAGTCGTAATTGCTCCAATAATGATTTTAACAACTATTATATCACAATTAATAATTTTATGGAAAAAACTATAATATGGAAAAAAAAGAGAAAATAGTAAGTACCAGGATAACACAGGATGAGCTTAATTTTTTAATTAAGAAGAGCGAATCTGTCCAGCTCTCAATTAGCAATTACTTAAGATTATTAATCCAGCTTAAAAAAGATCAAGATGAAAAGATTGTCATTTTCAATTAACGTAAAAAAGATTAACAAAGAATTGCTAAATGCAACAGAAAAAGGAACCTGGTTAAATGGTATAATTTTTATTAATGATACTGTTGATCAATACGGATCAATTGGATTCTTAGCAGAAAAGGCAAAGCCAGGTGAAAAGGGAACAATTTTAGGACAGATTAAAGTTATACAAGAGAAAAAAGCAGATACAAACGATTTACCATTCTAAAATATAAACTATGATGTTCGAAGCACCAAAATATGGAAATATATATCAAATAGAATTTGATAATATAACAGAAATAGATGAATTAATATTAATTATAAAATTAATAAATAGAGATAAAAATATTTATATTAACAAAAATATTTGTAACTATTCTTTGCACATAAAAAAACTTATTAATAATAAAATTTTAAAACAAGTCGGTGATTTATGAATTTTAAAAACTCAGACCAACCAATTAACACGCTTACGACTCCTCCAGATCAATTTAACCGCGTTACTGCCTTTTTAGGCCTATCTAAAAAAGAGTGGCTTGCCGCCCAGCTCTTTATAGCAGAGTACAATAGAGATCTTTATAATAGAGATTTAGAAGCAATCATTATTAAGGAGTGCAAAGAAACTGCCGAAAAGTTTTTTGATGAAAATACCGAAATAAAAATTATTGAATAATGATAAGCCTGGATACATTACAATCCAGGCAATTTGATCCCAACTACAAGCCGGAAAAGGCCGAAACAATGTTATCTATAGGTGGAGAGGTTATAGGCCAGCTGGAGAGCTTTGTCTGTTACCAGGGATTGCCTAAAGCTGGCAAAAGTTTATTTGTCACTACTACAATTGCATCGGCCTTTTTTTCAAGTGGTTTGTTTGGTATCAAATTGACTCCGTTAATCAATCGCAATAGAATAGCATTTTTTGATACTGAAAGCTCTACTTATGATTTTTATCAGATAATAGATCGCATTAAATCACAGCTCAACTCAAATTTTTTGCCTGGTAACTTAGATTTTTACAATTGCCGGGAAGATAACAATGTTAACTTAATGCAACTAATTGAAATCTATTTGCAGAATACTCCAGATTGTTCCATCCTAGTGATTGATGGGATTGCTGATTTAGTGCAGGATTTTAATTCTGTTGTAGAATCAAATAACGTTATCTATTGGCTAAAAAAAATTAGTAAGATTTACAAGCTGTTAATCATTTGCGTTCTGCATTTGACTAAAAAAGATAAAAATAGTCTGGGCCACCTTGGCAGCTTTATGGACAGGAAAGCTCAATCTACACTAATCTGTGAAAAAAAAGAAAATGTTTTAACTATGTCACCTGGTTATATGCGATCATCATCCGGTTTTAAAACAATTGAGATAGTTAATGATCAGGGATCATGGATTGAAAAGCAAAAAAGTAACGTAAATGATACCATTCAAGGGATGGATAAACATTTCTTAATAGCTAAGGCATTATTAGAGGATAAGGATTATAAAACGCTTACAAATGATCTAATGGCATTAACCGGTAAGAGTTTGACCTATTGCAAAAAATTAGTAAAGGATTGTTTATTTGAAAACTTAATTATTAAAACAGAAAACAATAAATACAAAAAACGATGATGGAATTTAAATTCACAATTGTAGAATCTCAACAAATAGTATTATCTCTTGAATTAAGACAAAAAATGTTAGTAGAATTTATAAAAAAATTTGAAGAGGATACAATTTTAAAAAAAATGTATATAAATGAAATAAGTACAATAAATAAATTGATTGAAAAATTTGAAAATTATAAATTTTAAAAAAAAATGATAAAAAAATGCCCAGTTACTGGATGCGAAACCATATACCATAATTGTACAGAAAAAGATAAAAAATGCCTCAATTGTGGAGGATCTATAAAGATGATAAATGAAAGTACATTTTTGCGAAAATACAAAAATTGGTTTTTTCAATATGATTATGTAACAGATGAAATTTTTAGACCTTATGAGCAATAGTTATTATCTATATATCCTTTATTATAAAAATCGTATTGTAGAAATTAAAGAAATTGATAAAAGAGAAAAATTTATTGATGATTTTATTCAATTAGAACATGATCTTTTAATTAAAATTGATATTTTTCATTTTGCTGAATATGAAAATTTTTTAAGAAAAATAACTACTCAATATAATAGACGTAAACTAAGAAAAAATATAGATAAATTAAAAACTGACGGATTTAATTAAAACACAAATCCCTCTGAAATGCAGAAACCTGCACTAAAGAGGGATATTATTTTGTTTCTAACGCAAATATAGTAAAATGAAATTATATAACGCAATTGTTTTTTTCCAGGATAGAAATCCTATCCGGTACCATAAAGTTAACAACGTACAAAAACTTATTACATGGTTGACAAAAAACCGCCCATCTGCTAATTATGTCAACTTGTACGAAAAAGAGACTAGAAACTTTGTTGAACAAATTAAAATAAATAAGGGAGATGTAAAAACACCTCCCGGTACAAAATTCTAAAATAAACCAACTTCCTAACCGTTATGATTAACCTTGCTTGCCTTGCCTAATTAAAAAAAAAATTGCTGCAATAATGATTACAGATGCTAAGCCTGCTGCAGGTTTGGCATTTTGTATTAATGCAGCTAATTTGTCCGCTCTATCTTTCCACCCTTTAATAAATGATCCATATTGAATAGGATCTTTATCCGCTAAAAATTCATAAAACTTCTTTTGCTGTGCATTAACTGCAATAGCTAGTTTTTTATCGTCTATTGTTTTTGCTGCCATTGCTGCAGCTTTACGACTCTTTACATTTTTACCAAATGAATTAACAGCATTTATCAGATTAGTTGTTCCTCTTTCTCCTCCAGATGCCCAGGCAGACTCTGTAACTGCTATCCCTGTTTGATCTGGCAGATCCTTTGCATTATCTAGGTAATACTGATAGATAAATTTAATAGCTCCATCCTTAGTTAAGTTTAAAAATGAATTGTAATCTGGATTCAATCCCAACTTACTAGCTATCGATCTGTATGTATTCCAGGTTACGCCTCTATTGGTATGCACCTCACCAGGTTTAACATATTGTGCAGCCGTATCTTTAGGATTGGATGATTTCCCACCCTCTGATGATGCATTGTGCTTAACGTATGCCTGGAACAATGGAGATGTAATGCTTAACATAATTAGTTGTTATGATCCTTTGCAGAAAATAAACCGATTGCTGCGATAACTGTTCCAATTCCTTCATTTAAATGTCCTGTAACAATTTGAGCTACACCAGATATTAAAGCTCCTACACCTGCTAAATTTGTCTTCCAATTGATTAAAAAACGTTTCATATTGTTATTTTTATGTCCAAAGTATTTGATCTGCATAATAGCCTGGAGATCCCTTTATATGCCTATATTTTTGATGCCTTAATTTATATAATCTTTGCCTTTCGTTTGCGTATGCTATGCCATAAGCATTTCTGTAGTGATCATAATCCCAATATTCAATAGCTCCGATATCAGCCACCTTTACACCATCCTTATAAACGCTAATTTTCTTTTTTGGATTACTAGATAATTTTATCTTAACTCCAATTCTTTTAGCGTTTCTTTTTTGTCTGGATGTTATTATATATCTCATTTTGTAAGATAATCTAGTTTTCCCTCTATTCTGGCCAATCTCTCACTAATATCTTTATAAGATCTCAAATCATCCTCAATTTTTTTTAAACGAAAATTTGTTAAAAAATAATTGCCTATTAATGCGATAATACCTGGAACGATATAAGCTAATAGATCAGTCATTAATTACTCTTATTGGTTATCATTTCATCGTAATGATTAACTTTCTCCTCTATCTTTTCTAAAGCAATAAGTATTACTTTAATCTCTTCAAGATTGGTTAACTTACCAGATGCAAAAGCTACCTGGATTACTTGCTTAATAACGTTAAATTCTTGCATTGGTTATTTTTTTGTTTTTGTTGGTATGATGGGAGTTAGATTTAATTGATTGCATATATATGTTAACGCCCATTCTGTTGCAAAATTATTTTTCATCCAAAGATCATAATCATTACCTACAATGGATATGTTCCCACTGATTAAAGATTGAGTATCTTTTTGTATTTGGTAATAGAATTTAGATTCTGATGTTAAATTATCATAAATGGAGTAGGCCTCTAAATTGTTACATTCTATTGTTTGACCATTTGACCATATTTGCACCGGTTGAATTGCTATGTTTGCCATAATATTAGTTTAAAAGTTGTAAGTAGTAAAGAGTTCCATTTACATAAATAGGTAGATGTTGAGCTGTTGGTGAATGTACTCCTGTAGCTGTTGTAGTAGTTATTTCAACATTTCCATTAACTTTTAATTTTACATTATTTGCATTAGTTATTGTACCAATTAAAAAATTATTATTTGCATCAAACCTTGACATTTCATTACCACTATCACTATTTTTAAAAATTAATAAGTTACCACTTAACGTTAAACCAGCACCATATGTAGCTAATTTTCCACTAGTAATGATTCCCATTTTATTAATGCTATCATAACCAATTTTAACTCCAGCAGCAATAGGAGAATCATAACTATCAAAATTATTTATAACAATTGAACCATTAGCTTGAATTACTCCATTAGCATTGCTTGTAGTATTAATTAGTAAATTTCCAGCAAAATAATTTGTATCATTTGCACCAGCTTGATATATACCCCAACGATTTCCTGTAATTATTGGGCTGTTTGCAAAGTAGTCAGATGGATTGATAAGCAAAGAATAATACTCTCCTATGCTTAGTTTACCTGTTGATGTTATCCCTTCAGCTCCATAAATATTGATTCCGGCATAATAATCAATGGTAATATTATTAGTTAAACTTGTGTAGTTTGTTTTACTTACTAATGGAGATATTGCTCTAAATCCAGATCCTCCAGCTTGACTATTAACTATTGAACCACCTCCAGTACCAGAAAAACTATTTAACGCCAAAACTGCTCCATTATTTGCAGATGATCCTAATGTCAATGTAGATCCTGTAGGTATATCTAAATCTAGATTAGAAAAATTAGCGTTAAAAAAAGTATTCTTTGTGGAGGTTACATTGACATTAATATTACTTTGCAAGATTGCTGCAACATTAATATTTGCATCATTTACGTTATATGTACTTTTTAATACATTAAATCCTACTGCATATACTGCAAATGGATAAGTTGTAGGCCTGTTTGCTATATTACCATCACTTGTTACATAAAATCCGGAATTGGATAATACGTTAATCCCTTGATCTGTTGTATTGCCTATTGTAGTTACTTGTTGTAAGTTCTGACTTCCACCACCACCACCAATTAAATCCCAGCTTGTTCCTGTATCTCTATAAATAACATTGTTGGTAGTATCAACGAACAATCTACCCACCTGCCCAAATGCTGGGCGATTGGCTAATGTATTGCTATTTAAGGATGGAGATCCGAATTGATTTAAAACGCTGCTATCTTTGAATATCCTTGCCATTATTTATATAGTTTGCGTAATACTGCAAGATTGTTATCTACGCTTATAGAGGTTGAAAATTCTACTTGATACTGAGTTTGATCAATCTCCAGGTAATTGCCCTCAATTGTAAGCTGTTGGCCTTGCGTTAATGGAAATCCGTTCACCAATACAGTATTGGCTCCCAGATTAACAAATGTTATAGTATTACAATCTGAATAAACATTTTGTGTTTGATAGTAAAACTTAGTTTCAATATAATACTGTATGTAACGCTGACCTCCCCTGCTTACCTGGTTGATCTGATCATATTTCTGCCTATCTGTTAAAGGCTCCGGAAATGAAATGTTAGCGACCTGTCTATCGCTATGTTTCATTGCCGGTACTATTGCTTTAGGGTAATTCATAGGTTAATAATTTATAGATAGGTAGCACCTAATTTTTCTAACTTCAATTTTTTAGAAACTAATTTTTTGCCTTTAGCAATTAAAGATTTTCCCTCTTTAGTTGCTGCTGCCTTTTTAACTAAGGATGCTGCTTTTGCTAGTAAAGTTTTAGGTTTTGCCTCTGGTACAACTTCAGCCTGAGCGAATTCCTGCTCATTTGATTTCTCTAATGGCCCTAATGTTACAGTTCCTTTCTTTTTTTTGCTTTGAGCATAGAAATAATAACCGGCACCGGCAATTATCAATAAAGGGACAATATTTTTCTTTTTCATTTTAAGTTTTTAACGATTGACAAAACTGTTTGTAATTCAGAATCTGAAAGACCAGATCTATTGCCAGGAGTAAACCTATCAATAGTTCGCCTTACACCTTGCCTTAATGTATCAAGTAAATCAAGCTTATATTTATTACTAAAAAAATCGGATAAATAACTTACTTGAGTTTTATATTTAAGTTTTCTAAATGTTGATAATATTGTTTGCAAGTCATCCCCTAAATAACCACGATTTAAACTACTATAAATATCTTGTGCCATTTTAGCAACTTCTTTAGAAGTAATTATAGTTACAGGCTTAGGCTGCTCTTTATAATATCTAGGATTGAACGGACTTGCCAAAGAAGATTGTTGTATATCCGCCTCCTCTGCTGTTTGACTTTTTTGCAATCCCAATTTTTCTAATAATGGCTTTGCAACAAAATAATAAACAGCAACAGCTACACCAACCTTAAACAATAAATCTTGTGTATCTTTTTTCATCTATTATTATTTTAGCATAGATATCAACCACTTAAACTGTCCAGGATTCTCAATTGACATATTGGCTAATATTTCTAAATGATCAGATAGATTTTCATCGTTTGCCTTTAATATCTCAATTGATTTACTGAGCTTTTCGTCCTGATCAACTTCTATAGATCCCAATGCTGTAATTGTTGATGGTTTTTTGAATATGTTTCCGAGTGCAACCATTGCACCGGTAACAATTGTATTCATTAATTCCGGATTAGATTTCAATGCTCCAATTATCGGATTGCTATCCTCATCATCCTCATCATCATCATCCTGCAATTCTGCCTCTAGTGAGGCTATTTTTTCACGCTGTATGTTCATATCGTTTCGCATCTCTTGTAAGATTTGCAAAACTTGAAAACTTGAATCTGTTTTATAGGTATTGTTTTGCCTTTTATCTGGGAACCTTACTGTAAGAGCTGCACTACATTTATGACTGATATCTGTTTTACCTGCTTTAAGCATAACGTTTTTATCCGCAAACGTATAAACAATGATTTTATCATCCCAGGATGAGATCTCATTATTCTCATACGTTAAAAGCTCATCTCTCAATTTTTCGCTGGCATCCTCTATATCGCTTGCATTTTCATTGCTTGCGATTTTAACACCATTAACGTAAAATGAAAAGTATGGATAACCGTTATTTAAAAACTTTTTAACAGTCGATTCTGATGTAGTGTAAGCTGCCATTAGTTTGGTTTATTTTAAAGGTTGAAACAAAATATGTTTAAGCGTAGTAAACACCAATACATATAGATTTCGGAGATTCTCCTGTAGTAGGAGCATTTGTGAACTGTACATAACTTTTACTCCATTGTACTTGCTGACCTTGAAAACCTGCAAGAGAAAATACAGATGGCGATAATGTTGTACTGTTATTTTGAATTGGGTTAAATATGGTAAGAGGCGCTCTATTGGTTGCCTCCTTATCTGAATAATAAAGGACTAGGAACCCCTGTAAAAAATCTGTATCATCAATGTTTGCATTACCAGAAAGAATACTTTTAGGTACTGATGCCTTTGGATATACGGATAAAGCCATTTGGCTTACGAATCTCAAATTTGGTTGATCGTTACAGAAAAATCGGGTTCCTGTAGAACCTGCAGGTATAATAATTTCAATGAATTCGTATTTATCTATCTTAACCATTTCGCTATACATTTAAGCGTTAAAAAATTTGGGTTTCTTTTAAAACAACTATTCTGCTTAGGGCATCACCCATTCCAATTTATTTACATAACTAGTTTATTATCAACTATCTAACGGGAGTGCAATTTTGCGCCAAAATCCCTGTGAAGATCACGATTAATCTAGGAGCTCCAGCTGTTGGTAATGTAGAAATTGCAGCTGGTAAAACTACCTGGCAAACGTTATTTTTAGAACCTACTAATACAATGTTTGGCTCGATTGGATAAGTAGCTGTAGCAAATTGTTCATTTTGATCAATTGCGTTATAAGGTGACGCATTTACTTGTGTAGCTAAGCCTTGAGTCTGTGGAATGTATAAACAGTTACTTAGAGGGAATTGCGTAAGTATTGTGCGATTGTTCACAGTCAATTGTAGCGAAGCATTGTACAAAGTAAACATTGATGTTGCTGCAGCTTGTGAACCGGAGTTTGTAGCTGATGGATATGTATTAATTTTAAAAGCTGAAGTTGTATTATCTGCAGTGTTAGCAAAACCTACAAATAATCCGCTTATAACAAAAGCATCCTGGAGATTCAAGAGAGCCGAAGTAGGGAAACTTGAAGTAGATCCATTTTGATTGTCATTGATCAAAATAGGAACGTGATAAGATGTAGTAGTAGTAGATAAAGCTACTTCTGATCTTATGTAAGACTGTGATAATACTGTTTGCTGTGTTGACAATCCAGCTGCATCCACTAATCTGCGCGCATTGTCAAAAACCTGTCTAGAACCTTGTTGTGAAAATAACATTTTATAAAATTTTTACTGTTTATTAATTTGATTAATACATTTCGTCGCTATAATCTCCTGCGATAACGGATAAATTGTCTTGACTATAATCTCCAGAAATTACAGATAGATCCGATCCTGCAATAACAGATAAATCATCACCTGCCATAAAGCTAGCTGGGATCATGTCATCAATTGCACCGATAGCTCCGGTTGATTGAACTAAGGCCAAACCACCCATTGCAACCATACCAGCACCAACAGAGGCACCGATAGGACCTTTCACCAATTTAGGGAAATAAAGACCTAAACCGATAACTGCAGCATCTTTTATTTTGCTATCCAATTGAGGCAAAATTTTAGATGAATTAGTTAAAATACGAGCTGCAACAGCTCCGCCTACTAAACCTACTGCCTGCGTTAACATTCCAGACATACCACCAGACATTTTTCTACGTCTTTTATGAGTATGTTTTTTCGCATGATGTTTTTTGTGTTTTCTCATTTTATTTTGTTTTAATATGCACTTACTGAATAACGGCCTTTATGTCCTTGTTGTTCTTTATGCTTTTTTGCTATTTTCTTTGCTGTTGCTAAATTGCTTGCATTGAATTTAGTTACAGATTTTAATTTACCACCATCAAAATGCTTTAACATAAAAGGTTTTTGCATTAATGATCCAATTTTTTGAAGCATATGAGCATTCTGGGCATCATCTAGGCTAAGAGCTGCTCTTTTAACAGATTTGACTTTATCCTGGATGGTTTTTTCTGTAATTTTTTTTGTTTTCTTTTTTACAGCACCAACAGCAACTTTTTTCGTTTTAATTACTTTAGATTTTGGAATCTGTTTCCAGGCTAATTTTAATGCCTCTATATGTGTGAGCTTTGGCTTGTCCTTTCTTAGTTTTTTTGCGATGGCTTGAACTTTTTTAAGTTTGGCCGTCATTGCAGCATTTGCCATTTATTATTTTTTTCTAGTTAATAGATATAAAGCTAAACCACCACCAATAAAATATGGTATATAATTTTTTGTTGATGATTTTGTTGTTGTTGCTGATTTTTCTGTTGTAACTGGCATCAAACCGGATGGACTAACTTTATCCTGGCTTAATGTTTCTACCGCCTGTTCTGTTTGCATCTGGGCAACTTCCTGGGCTTGCGTTGCTGCTTTCTCTTTAGGCTCTAATTTTGCTCTAATTTGATTAGCCAATACTTTTTTACCCGCGTTTGCAATTTCTGCCGGATTGATTCCTATTGACTTTAGAAACGTTGCAACTTTTACTAGGATAGGAGCTGCTGTAGATGCTGCAGCTGCAGGAACAACCCCGATTGCTCCCTCTTGATCATCTCCGAAAATTCGTTTCTTTTTTGCTCCCTGCTCTACCTTTCTTAAAAGTTCGTTGGTATTTCCACCCAATCTAGACCACCAGGTATTCGTTGCATCTTTTTTGTTTTTAAATGCATCATTCAATTTTGTAGCTAATCCCATGAAATTAATACCAACCAACAACAGAAAAGATCCACGAGCTGGAGCCAAAGTAACTCTAGCAACTATAGGACGTTTAACTCCCTTAGGAG
>Ga0209084_1003083_pt1 | contig 12416 bp, 17 predicted proteins | sample C_130820_MF_Meta_FD_187309 | JGI IMG/M metagenome (GOLD analysis project Ga0209084, IMG submission 187309) | Freshwater microbial communities from Lake Croche, Canada to study carbon cycling - C_130820_MF_MetaG (SPAdes) (version 2) | ecosystem: Environmental > Aquatic > Freshwater > Lake... | reverse complement strand
CTGGCTTCTTGTCAGGGGTCTGTGTTTCAATACAGAGCAAGTAGATGGGAATTGACCAATCCATTGTTTGCAAGACGTCGAGTTCCGACCCTTCCACATCCAACGACCAGAAATCAATCCGTTTGATTCCGGCTTCGTGGAGAATCGAATCAAGACGCCGCGATGGAACGGAGAGTACCGGGATGTTCCTTCCTGCGTGCCATCCATCAAAAAAACCCTGTGTCGTATTCTCCTTTACGGAACTCACTGCACCGTGCGAATAAATGTCCAAGGTTCCTTCATGTGCTGACACGGCAGCCTGGAATAACTTGCATCCGGGCCTGTTTTTCTGAAGCATTGCAAAGGCGTCCGGAATAGGTTCAATCAAGACACCTGACCATCCAAGAACATCTTCAAACATCTTGGTATTCGAGTACAAGACTCCATCGAGAGCACCCATTTCCAAGAAGGTACCATTCCGAACACCGAGAAAGTACTTTTTGTAAATATGCTGATCTTCGCCAAGCTGGCCGTAATACCGAGGTGTCAACATATATCTTAACTAGAAAGGCTTTGGCGCATTTGTAAGATTGCGTTAATCCACCCGGGCATGCCCGCCAAGACGGTTTGAACTGGCTGGGTTCCTCCTATCACAGGACTGGTATCCAGAACGCTTTCACAGGTCAGGATAATTGCCGTGATCAATAGACACTGCCTGGACTTGTCTCCAGGACTCCAGCGCAAGCCGTTGATCTTGTACAGGGTTTCAACATACTGTTTGGCTTGGGGACTCGCCTGTTTCCTGACAGCATCCCAGAAAATCCAGATCGGGTGGGTACCGTGGTCCGACGAGACGAATTCATCTGACCGATTGGCGAAGAGCAGATTCGCCTTGGCCAGTTTCTTGTGTTCCCGGCAAAAGGTCAAGACCCACGATAACCAGTAGAGAGCACGCGTCGAGTCCCGCACATCAGGGCGCAAACAGTAGCAGAATTCATTGATGGGAATCGCAACGGTCATGGGATCTGACGGACGAAGCACAATCTTGCCAAACAAATGAGAGGGGGCCTTGATTGTTTCCTGAATGGTTAACGGATCGAAATCATGTTTGGGCTTGATGGTGGGTAAGGATGGAAGTTTGTTTTTCCGGCAGAGGGCCAGGGTAGCCACTGTATCGCAAATGATCCGGCGGGCATCCGGATGATTCCGGATTTCAGTCATGGTCATACTGGAAAAGCCATTTTCAATCGGGGCATACGACTCATATGCCTGTGCGACAAATAGAAAGACATTGGGTTGACCACGATTGATGGAAAGGGCAGCAGCTTCAAACATGGCATCCCAGATGGTATGCACAAGTCCAGAACACATGAGTTCGAGCGCCCAATAGCACGCATAATCCGCATTTCCAAGTCCGATGTTTTGCACTAACACTTTCCGGACGTGGGGCCGAGGGTGGCCGCAGAAAGTTGTTTTCTGGAAATCAAGTACCGTACGGCCGTCCGTAACTTCCATTATTGAAGGATGTGGTGTTTTTAGGGGCTGTGAAACGCCCAACAATCAGAAGAATTACATAGACGAGGAGGAGCACAGTCAGGATATTCAAAATAAAGACAAACCATGACTGCTTCTTCTTGAGATTCGAGTGCTGGATTGTATTCATGTTAATCTGATTCTTAACATCGTCGACCTGCTTGTTCAGAGTGGATACGGACTTTTGCACAACGTCCGTTACACCCAGTACCTTGTCCTTGGATGCATTCAGCAGCTCGATAAGACTCTGCTGTTGATTAATCTGCCCTTGGAGACTCTGGAACTCACGGGAGAACCCATTCACCTTCACAGCCGCATCTGTATTTGCGATGCGGGCCTTTTCCCCTTCAGCCCACTTGGGTCCCTTGATCAAGGTATAATAGTCAAGGCGCGCCTGCTGGTATGCATCGGGGAATTGGTCAGACACGTTTTGTGTGGATTGAAGACGTTCAAAGGACGACTTGACCTGTGCACTCTTGTCAATACCTCCTTGGGCGACTGCGAGATCTGCATTGAACTTGACAAGGGCCTGGGAGTACTGTCCGTACAGTGCCGGGTTTGTTGTTCGCAGCTGGTCGATTGATTCTACATTTGAGGGCTTTCCATTCACCCACGGAATCCACGGAATGGGTTCCAGCATGAAGGCAACCGATGGGTCGACCACGGACACGCATCCACGCACAACGTCATACCGGAACTGTGCCGGGCATTTTAGGACACATGTACCAGATGAAGGTCCCGGGATGGCATTGGCTGACGGACAGTTCCCCATTATGTATTGGAAAGACTTATTCCAACCGCGACTGTACTACACAGTACCAGAAAGGCAGCAAAGTGAGCAATTTCCTTGGGCAGGATCAGGTAGAGGAAAATGCAGATAAAGATCGCAAAGGCCGCAATTTGCAAGAGCAAAAAGGTCTGACGTTCCGTGAAGCGGATGGTTGCCTGGAGAAGAGAAATGTCGGGATAAGGCTGTGTCGGGGAGCGGGGCGGTTTCAGCTGCTTGATAGCGTCATCTAACTTATCGATTGCAGCGCTTTGAGACCGCACAACTCCATAGGCACCTGTCGGCTCGGATACAGTAGCGGTTTGTAACTGCTGTGCTGCTAGCGTATCTGCCTGGATTCGGACGAGAAGATCTGTCACTGCAGATCCCACTCGGGCCTGTTCGGCCGTGAAGGAGGAGGCGTTTCCGGCAACCGGGAGATCGTTCAAGCTAAAGGAGTAGGAATTGTTGGTTGTGTAGACACAGGACGAACCACCATTTCCTTGCATATATTTGAAGTCTTGCGGGCACACTGCATGGCAGGATGTGTTCAAGCCCAGTACGAATCCTGTGGGGCACGACATTATACCTATCCGCGATTTTTGGCGACGGAGTTGAATTGACCATAAATGTGGGAAAAGAATCGAACTTCCGCCGGGATGGTACTTGTCTTCCTGTCGGTGATACCGTGCTTGAAGGTGGGGTTCGGAGTTCCCTGGGCAACTGCAGTTGTCGCAGTCACAGCAGCGATACGAAGGAATCGAGTGTAATCGGACGCATCAGCCACCATGGTGTGGCCCTTTCCGGCTGCAACACCGGGTTCAAAGAAGGGACGTGTGGGCATTTTTGTTTATGCGCAACAAGATAATGGTTGGAGACTTGGCTCTCTTGGTACTCCTCATGGCGTTATACGGGTTTCTCCTCTTTCCCACACAGGAAGATCTTGTGAATCCTGGATTTACAGGCGAGATTGGTACCATCACGAGAGACTTCCAAACCCTCTTGAACACGTATACCCAGCAGTATTCGAACTATCGGGTGAATGGCGACGCAGGATCCATGGCTGCATACCAGACAGCACAGAATCAGATTGAGGCGCAATTGAATGTTCTGCGTGACCGGGTGGTCCAGGACAAGCAGTACGTCCAGTCCTTCTTGAGCAAGTACCAAGGTGACAATCAAGCGTTTGTCTCCTTGAATGAGGCGGCACAGAACCTTCAAGGCGTCTATCCCCAATTAAAGGACGAAGAAGTGGTTGCCAAGCAGCAGTCCACGTTAGCGGATACGAGCATGACCTGGACATCGATCATTTTCAGGGTTGGAATTGTGGTTGCCCTTCTGTTACTCGTCGTTGCCCTCAACGCAACATAACACCCACCAAGAGGATGCACAGAACCCCAAAGGCCAAAAAATAAACACGTTCCGGAATGACTTGTTGTTCGTGGAAACGACGTAACGTTTCCATCTTATCCGTACTGACCAACATCTGGTTGTACTGATACTGGATGGTTGCAAGTTCCTTCAGTAACACATCCACCTTCTCCGGCACGTCATTGGAACGAAGCCGACCGTGCAGTTCCGTTGCAATCTGCATCTGCAGATCCATGAGTGTATTAAGATCGGCTTGGCGCTTGGTTGTATCCGTTTCCGTTACGATGCGCGCCTTCACAGTATCGTACTGTGCCTTCAGTGACTCCAGGCTCATTGTTTACCCTCAACATTTGCAGACACGTCGGTAACACACAACCGCCACATATCCGCCCGTCCCGTCGTCTCCGAATGACGTGTCACATTGATGACATCGCCGGGAACAGCACCAATCAGTCGAACCTGGATATCCTGTGAATCAATCTTGGGCAGCTGCTCCAGATTGACAATCTTCTTCTTTTCCAAAAGCTTGGACACTTCATCCTGTGTACACACGCGGTGCGGCATGTAATAGGTCGTGTGCAGGGTAATATCAACCTGAAGCTCCTCCATGGTGAAGAACTGTACATTGTTCTTGGCGTGCGTCTTCATGACGTAGAGAACATTCTCCGAAGGGTCCGACAGAGTGACAATAATGGTTCCAGCCGTATAGCCGTTATCTGCCGCATACTTGAGGTACTTGGTGGCGTCACTTGCAATGATCTTCAGCTTTTGACTAAAGATGACGAGCTGTTTTCCAATTGTGTAGATATTCACATCGTCGAGATCGTCTGTCGCGACGCGCTCGAGGGTCGTGTCAAGCTTGCGGCGTCCAAGAATCGTCTGCAGTTGCTTGAGTGCGGTCTCCATACTTATTCTTTCGTAAGAATCTAGACAGTTCGTTTTTGACTAGAACAATGTCAACAACCTTTGTCACAGCCTTCTACTCACCGGGACACCAAACAGTTCACCGTGATGTATCCACCTACTTTTCCAATTTTGAACGTCTGGCAAAGACTGGAATCCCCATTTGGTTATACTTGGACGTTGCCTACAAGGATCAAGGTGAAGCGTTAACACGAACGTTCAAAAATGTTCGGATTCCTGAATATGTCGTGCTAGATGTTATTCGTGGTCGTGAACTCCCCTGTCATCGCCAATATGTCAAGGATACAGATGAGTACTATTCGATGCAACTGTCCAAACTCCACCTTGTGGCCAAGGCGGCAGAAACGTGTCCTACCCCATTCGTTGCCTGGATTGATTTTGGAGTGTTCCACATGATCAATGATGATGAAGTGGCAGGGGATGCGTTGCGAGACGTTGCCTTTTCCTACTCGATTCCCGACACGATTCTTACAGCCGGGTACTGGTCCGCCGATCTTCCCGAAACGTGGCCGGGACGTCCTGGTTGGAACTATACGATCTGGGAGGTTGTGCACTGGGTCTTTCTAGGATCTATCTTTCTTGGTCCCCGACACGTGTTCCGTGAAGCCGCACAACGACAGACTCAATTAGTTGAACAGTACGCCCCCAAGCTGACATGGGAAGTCAATTACTGGATGCTGATGAAGGAGCACTTTACACAGTACCGTTGCGAATCCCACTCGGATACGATCTTAACGAACTTGCGTAACTTTTTGCGCAATCTAAAGTAATGAAGCATCAGATTGTTCTGGGGTTAGCCGTTGCTGCAATTATCTTGTCCTTGGTCATGTCGAACAGGGAAAAATTTGAGAATGTGGATTACTTTGGCGGCGACAAGGTTCAGACTGCCCAGACCATCTCCACGGAGGATTCGTCGTATGCCCAACGGACCAATAGCATGCCGCCGCCTACTGTGGTGTCTCCGCCGTTAACGGGTATGCCCACCCCGTTCCAAGTGAATCAGTGGACTGCCTACGTGTGAGCGTACGCGTCGGAGCGCTCTCCATTCACGCACGTGTAGCACATCTTTGAGCCCTGCGCGCAAGCATTTCCGCAGTCACACACATCCTCGAGTGGAGGCATTGACGTGTAGAGGTCGATGGCTGAATACATCTTGGCGAGGAACTCCTCGCCCCATGCAAAGGTGCGCGACGTGTCGAGAATAAAGGCGACACTTCCACCCGGGACGGTATTGACAAACACCTCAAAGCGGAACATATGGTTGTTTGGCCACGTCATTGTGACCGTATTGTAGCCGTTCGCGTCCCGATCTGCAACGTGGACGATGGGGGACTCCATCATGTTGGAAAGCGTGTAGTGGATAGCGTGAGAGAGGGTGGACATTCTTGGATGACATTACCGTTGAAACCTACAGATTCCGTTTTTAGGATACGCAATGACGAACAAGCAAAAGATCCCAAAGGCCTTGCGGGAACAAGTGTGGCTCGTGCATGTAGGACCCAAGTTTTCATGCAAGTGCAAGGTCAAGTGGTGTACGAACGAAATCAGCGTGTTTGATTTCCAAGCCGGTCATAATATCCCTGAATCCAAAGGAGGCACGACAGCCATCGAGAACCTCTTTCCGATTTGTGCGCGGTGTAATGTGAGCATGGGATCGACATATTCAATCGATGAATGGAATGTAAAGTTCTCGGACAGTACACCGGCAAAAAAGTGGTCCTGGTTAGGAAAGTGTCTAAATACCAAGCGTTAGAACCGTTTCAATCGCATTGGGGTCGGCCGGCGCATCAATGCCAGGGATGCTCGGGTTCGGCTCCTTCTTGCCGGGAAGTCCACCTGTACCACCGAATTTTTCCTTGACTGCACTCACGGCAACACTATCATCAAATCCAGATCCGATCGAAATGGATGTGCCAAGCGCCGTGATTAAGAACGGAGCGGCAACCAAGAACCACGAAACCGGGCTCAAGCCAATCCCGCAAAAGGTGTCGAGGAGGTAGACGAAGGCAGCGCCCACGACAAGCTTGATGGCTGCCGTGTACCACATGGTCAGGGACAGATCGAGACCAAGACTCACAACCAAGAAGATCAGATACAGCAGCGCAGGCGGGCACAGGTCCTCGATAAAACGCATCGTATTGTATCTAGAGTACTAAAAAATGGCAGACATTGTGGCTGACCTTGCATGCTGTTCTCTTGAGGAGGCGACACGCGCGCTTGAACTTCATGGATCGGTGATTGCAGCTGTGGACTCCCTTATGCAAAAGCCCAAAGTGTCCGGTGAAAAGTACCTGCAGCCGAGAGAACGCAGGGCACACTTGGACCCGGAGCAGGATGAGATGTGCCGTAAGGGTCGTGAACTCATGGACCGCCTTACCTTAATTTCAGCCTACCACCCACAAGTCCAACACGCCCCTTCGGTTGAGGAGGCCGCAACGAAGGCGCTGCAGTCGCGTCCATCCGAGCCTGCTCCTTCTGCACAATCATCTGGGGCTGCACCACAACCGGATTCTCCCGAACAAACTGTTCCACTTTTTGCGCAATCTTCGACGCCTCACTAAAGAGATCAAGGCTCTTGATATGGGCGATGGACTGTTCACGACGAGCTTGGTAGACTTCAGGCTCGTCCAGTTTGGTAATGGCATCAACCCACTCATCAATGGCTTCACGCTCACATGGAATTCCAGCCGGCATGATCCATTCTTCCATTCCCTCGGTACTCCCACCTGCATTCGGATTCACGACCGGCTTGGAGTAGAGAACAGGAATTCCATTGTACATGGCCTCCACGGCAATCCGTCCAAAACTTTCATAGTAACTGGGCATCACCAGAATCCGGGTCCGTTTCAGGAGGATACGCACATCTTCCTGAAACTGAATCCATTCGATATTGGACGGGGCAGGCGGGGGACGCAATTCACCATAGTACGGAACGACAGCGAGGAACTTGCGCGTGGGCAGCTTCTTGGCCATTTCGTAGAATTGCATCACACCCTTGTTCAGATTCGCATTCACCAGGGTAATGCAGTCGCCGTCCGGCAGTTGGTCCATTTTGAGTTTGGATTCGTGGAGGATTGGACGAATCACATCGGTGCGCACAATTTGGGGCGGAAAGGGAACAATGTTCTTTCGGTAACTAGATTCCATCGTCTTGTTGATAAAGAGAAGCATCTCCTTCCATCCCGTGCTCATATTTGCCGTAATGGCTTGGTACCGCCCATCGAAGTGACACGTGGCGATAATCGGCCGATCAAATCCACGGGAATTCACACGACGAACTCCCGGCAGTGCAGGGGCGTGGGGACAAATCCAGACTTGGCTTTCATTCAGGTAATTGTGCCCGGCAGTAAAGTGCATGAAGCGGAATCCGCGATACGTTCCACCCTGTACACCTTCCGGAGGCTTGTCCAGAGTCATCCAAACGACCGAATGACCACGTGATTGGAGTTCAATCCCGAGGTCAATATCGTGCAAGAACGCCCCACACAAGTCGGGCATACGCGTGGCAAAGAAGACGATCTTCATTACAAAAGGAACTCTAGGAAAACGCTGAAGGAACTGGCGCGGCTGTATTCGGCTGGACACTCTGCATCACGAGACGAGTCGGGTCACCACCACGAATCCATCCATCAACTTCAACCCAGTTATTGACATTCTTGTAATCCGCATCCTTGCTGGCAAGAAGGGGCTGGTAATAGTTAGGAATGAACTTGTCCATGATGGTGGAGATATCCTTGGGGTGACGCTGGAGCTGGGAGTGGATCAGCTTGGACTCATTGTCGACTGCACCGGGGTCACCGCCACTCATGAACGGGGTTGTGCTGAACGGCCGGGCCCAGAGCTGCTTGTGGCCCTTGACGCGCCACGCATCCGGGTTACCCCACTTGAGTTCGGTGTTCTCATCCACCTTGCAGCCACCTGCAAGACCGAATCCAGCTGTCGGGATGAAGCCAGGTTGGTCCGCCATGGCCGCGGCCGGGTTCATGGTGTCCGAGCACCCCGAGTCCGTCTGCCCGGTCATTTGCCAGGCGGAGGAGGTGGCGTCCTTGTAGGCGCGAGCGTTATTGTGCTCGGTGTCCACATTCGTACGGGTATTTGCAAAGAACCAGTCCATTGTCATGAATCCAGATTTTATCATAGAAAACGGACCTTCAGACTTGAACCTGACGAGAGAATAATGGAGCTTCAACCGTGCGATTGGCATGAGCATGATGTGAAACAGCAGTATGTTGTCGATGTCTACGGCCGCACCCAGGCAGGAAAAGTTGCCTGTGTCCGTGTCACTGGGTTCAAGCCGATGTTTTATGTCGGCGGAGACAAGTTTGTTGAGGGAGGACAGCGTGTGAAAAAGTATGATGTCATGGCAGGCTTCAAGGAGACGCAGATCGAAGTGTGGAAGGTGATGTGCCAGAACCAGAGTCAGTTCCACGATCGCATCCGCAAGCTCGAGGCGGATGGACGGACCTTGTATGAGAGCAATCTCCACCCGTTCCTCCGTCTCTTCCACGAGCGGCATTTGGGTCCTGGATCACCCTTCAAGTTTGCAGGGGTGCAAATGGACATCCCAGAGAAGGATGAAGAGCCACAGTATGATGTGGATCTCATGTACACATGTCACTACACGACACTCGAGCCATCCACTACAGGTATTCCGCTCAAGGTGGCGTCCTATGATTTGGAAATGTGCCCGCTCGAAGGATCGCGCTTCCCCATGGCAAGGATCGACCCGATCGTACAGGTCGGCGTCTCGTTCCGGTGGTCGAATGACTTGATGACACCAATTCACCGGTACGTCTTTGTCTACGGAAAAGTGGATCCCTCCGATGAACCGAATACCACCTTCATGGGCTGCAAGACGGAGGAGGATATGCTCTTGGCCTTCCGCAACTGTATCCTCGACGAGAACCCGGACATTATGTGTGGGTACAATACATTTGGGTTTGACGATGCCTACATTGAGGACCGATGCCGTGCGCTAGGGCTCTTTAGTCCGTACGAGGACTCCATCATGAACTTGAGTCGAGCACCCTTTGCCAAGAAGAATGCGGGACGCCAAGGCGAGCCACCCAAGTTCGTGAATAAGTTCACAGATGAGAAGAAGTTTGAACTGGCGTCGGGCAAGTACGATTTGCGTCCTCTCGCAATCCGGGGTCGGCTGGGAATCGATCTCTTGCTCAATATGCGGCGCGAGCACAGTTTAGAATCGTACAAGCTTGATTCGGTCGCCTCGGTGTTCCTGCGCGACAAGGTGGTGTCATGGACTGTCAAGGATGAAGAGATTGTCATCAAGACCAAGAGTACGCGCGGAATGTTCGTGGGAACCTACGTGCGGTTCGATGTGGTGGGTAATACGTCAGACCATTACCGGGATGGCGAAAAGTTCGTTGTCATAGCCTTGACACCAACCTCCTTCTCGATCGAGTATGTCCATGAGCTCTTTGAGGATTTGAGTGACAAGGACAAGAAGCATCTGGAGTGGACCTTTTCGAAGGACGATGTGGAGCCGCACGACTTGTTCCGCCTTCATCGCGGTTCACCTGCAGATCGTGCCCGGATCGCTCGGTACTGTATCCAGGATTGTGATCTGGTCTTGAATTTGATGCAGCGTCTCGATACAATTGTCAATGCGCGCGGAATGGCAGATGTGTGCAAGGTCCCGATGCAGTATGTCTTGGCGCGTGGCCAGGGGATCAAGATCTATTCCGCCATTCTCTACTTCGCCTCTCAACGGAATCAGATTATCCGGACTCAAGCATCGGCGGACGATGACCAGGGATATGAAGGTGCTGTCGTGATTAGTCCCAAGATTGGCATGTACCTCGACCAGCCCGTGTCCGTTCTGGATTTCAACTCACTCTACCCGACGAATATGATCGCCTACAATCTGTCGCCAGATACCCTGGTGCAAGAAGTGACACGCACACCGGATGGACGCGTGACCGTCGAGGGCTTGCCGGATACGGAACTGGATGCGTTGCGTGCAAAGGGGTATGTGCTCGACACCATCAAGTACGATACCAAGACGGATGATCTCCTTATTTCGGAAACGTCATGCACCTTCATTCAGTACCAAAAGGAGAAACCCATGACGGAGGGAATCTTGCCGCAAACCTTGGCGACCCTCTTGTCCAAGCGAAAGGAGTTCAAGACCAAGATGGAAGATCAGCAATATGACGAGGCCCAGCGTGCCGTGTTTAACGGCTTGCAAATGGCGTATAAGGTGGTTGCGAACTCCATGTACGGTCAGACCGGGTCCAAGACATCGCCGATCCGGAAGCTGTGTGTTGCAGCCTGCACCACTGCCGCGGGACGGAATGCCCTGTATTACGCCAAGCAGATTGCCGAGACCGAGTTTGGTGGACAGGTGGTGTATGGAGATACGGATTCTATCTTTATCAAATTCCCAACCAAGGATCTGCAAGAGTCGATTGATATGGGCATTGCGTGTGGAAAGAGTATCACGTCCAAGATGCGCAAACCGTACAAGATTGCCTATGAAAAGACCTTCTACCCCTTCATTCTCTTCTGTCGCAAGCGGTATGTCGGGATCAAGTACGAAGAGGATCCGAATCCAGCCAAGGGGAAGCGCATGTCCATGGGGATTGTTCTGAAACGCCGTGACAATGCACCGATCGTCAAGGATATCTTTGGAGGCGCTCTCGATATCCTGCTGGATACGCAGAATGTACGAACGGCACAAGACTTTGTCCACACCAAGATCGAGCGTGTTCTGAAGGGCAAGGAGCCGCTCGAGAAGTTTATCATTTCCAAGTCGTTGCGCGATGACTACAAGAACCCCAAGCAGATCGCACACCGTGTCTTGGCCGACCGTATGGCCGAGCGAGATCCAGGAACTGCGCCCAAAGTAGGTGACCGCGTTCCGTATATTTACATTGTAAATCCTCGAGCCACAATGCAAGGTGAGCGCATTGAACATGCCGATTACGTCCGTCATAACGGACTGGAACACGACGCGAAATTCTACATTACCAACCAAATCCAAAACCCAGTCGCCCAGCTGTTTGCACTCTGTATTGAACGCCTTGAAGGGTATGTGGAGCCGCGGCCGTCCTATAAGGACATTTACACCACCCAGCTCCGAAAGTTTGCGGGAGATGAAGAGCAGGCAACGCTCGCCACCCTCCAGTACAAGGAGAAACAGCTCGACTCAATGATGTTCATGGGCGCACCATCCCATACGAATCAGCACACCTTGGACGCCTATTGGAAAAAGGGCTTAAAACCGGAGAGCTCTGTCAAGTAAATGCGCAGCGAAGAGTTTGCTGACACTGCCTTTACCGTCCTGCGTGAAATCATCGAAGCTGCAAGCGAAACGCTCCGTGAGACGCGCTACCTCCCAGATCCCTTGCGCGCGCGGATTCTTCTCAATAATTCCCGCAACACGACATCCATGATTGAGATTGTTCGTATGCTCTCCACTGCCCATGTTCCTATTCCTGAACGCCCTCCTTCGCTGCTCAATCCCAATGCAACGAATTTTTACTTTAGCGCGGCGATTGATCTGACGGGAATGGAGGATGTTCCGATTGTGCCGTCCGAGGCAGTGGTGGAGGCTACGCTAGTTCCGCAGGAGGATCAAGAGTCGATTGATCTGTGCACTGTTTGCCAGGAGACTATGGGCGAGGATTGTTCGATGCTCCGGAACTGCAAGCACGTATTCCACGATCGGTGCATTCGTCAGTGGTTCTCGACGAGCCCGCGCTGCCCCGTGTGCCGAAATGATATACGCGAAGAGAGCGAGACTGTGTAATGAGCGTGTGCGTGTGCATTCCTACACGGAACCGTCGGTGGACGCAGGCCTTTTCTTTGTCCTGCATGGACA